>Ga0123357_10000793_pt1 | contig 31979 bp, 30 predicted proteins | sample TergutEmb28metaG_FD_89873 | JGI IMG/M metagenome (GOLD analysis project Ga0123357, IMG submission 89873) | Embiratermes neotenicus P4 segment gut microbial communities from Petit-Saut dam, French Guiana - Emb289 P4 | ecosystem: Host-associated > Arthropoda: Insects > Digestive system > Gut ...
CCGGGTGTCAGCCGGGGCGTTGCTGATGGCTTTCTTGGCCGGGGCGTCGCGGGAGGGGCATTGGTGCGGCGTCGTCGGCTTTCCGGAGCTGGGGGCGGAGGCGGCGTCGTCGGCGGGCGTTGCGCTGGAGCGTTTGGCGCTCGTCCCGCAGCCGGGGTCGCGGTGGCTGTCGGTGGTGGCGGCGTTGGTGGACGTGTTGCCGGTGGTGGCCGTCCGTCCGCCCGCGCAGGCCAGCCAGTCCGACGCGGCGCGGCTGGCGGCGCGCCTGCGGGACAAGGACGCGGTGCTGCTGGTGGACGGCTCCTGGCCCGGGGCCGAGGCGTCGGTGAGCTTGGCCGAGGCGCGTTGGGCGGGCGTCGGCGGCGGTTGGGGGTACCTGGAAGGCCGTGCGGCGACGGTGTGCGTCGCGTCCAAGCGGTATGCGCGGGCCAGAAGCGTGCGGGTCATGCTGCCGGGCTCCAGCGGGGCGTTGGAAGACGCGCCGGCGGCGTGGACAGGCCGTTATCTGGCCGGAGAATCGGATGGCTATGAGGCGTCCGGGCTGCGGGCGGCGAGTTGATGCCCGCGCCGACGCGGTGCCTGGTCGTGTGGTTCCCCGACTGGCCGGTGACCGCCTGGCTTCGGGCCCAGGGGAAGCCGCCGGGGGAGCCGGTGGCCGTCGTCGGCGCCAACCAGGTGGTGTCGTGTTCTGGGGCGGCGCGCGAGGCTGGCGTCTGGCGCGGGCAACGTCGCCGGGAGGCGCAAGCCGCCTGCCCGGACCTCGTGGTCGTGCCCGCCGACTCGGTTCGCGACCAGCGCGTGTTCGAGCCGCTGATCGCCCGGCTGGAAGAGCTGTCGCCCGGCGTATGGATGATCCGTCCGGGGCTGGTAGCGATCCGCGCGCGCGGGCCGTCCCGGTATTACGGCGGCGAGGTGGAGGCCGCGAACGCGTTGCTCGACGGGTTAGTCCCGCTCGGCATGATCGATGTCCGGGTGGGGGTGGCCGACGGCGTCTTCACCGCCGAGCAGGCTGCCTATGCCGCCGAACCGGTACTCGTCGTGCCGCCGGGGGAGTCGGCCTCGTTCCTGGCCCCGTTACCGGTGAACCGCCTGGGCGACGACGACCTGTCCGGCCTGTTGCCACGCCTGGGGGTGCGGCGGCTGGGGGAGTTCGCCGCTATGAATCCCGCCGCGATCCGCGACCGTTTCGGGGAACGCGGGGTCCGGCTGCACGCCCTGGCAGCCGGGGCGGATTCGCGCCCGGTGGTCCCGCGCGTCCCGCCCCAGGATTTGGCCTGCCAGGTGGAGTTCGAGCCGCCGTTGGCCCTGGCCGACCAGGTGGCTTTCGCCGTGAGGGCCACGGCGGGGCGGTTCGTCGCCGGCCTGGCGGCTGCCCGGTTGGTCTGCACCGAATTGCGCGTGAGGATCGTGTCCGAACGCGGGGAGTCCGCCGAACGGGTCTGGCTACACCCGGCTGCGTTCGACGAGGCGGCGGTCACCGACCGGGTGCGCTGGCAGTTGCAGGCCGCTGCCGGGGTGACGGTCAACGCCCCGGTGTGCCGGGTGGTGCTGGAGCCCGCCGCCGTCGACGCGTCAGCCCACCACGAGCCGGGCCTGTTCGGCACGGGGCCCGACGAGCGCGTCCACCACACCCTGTCGCGGGTGCAGGCGATGCTCGGGCACGCGGGCGTCGTCACAGCGTCTATCGGCGGGGGGCGTTGGCTGGCCGAACGGCAGGTCCTCGTCCCGTGGGGCGACCGCCCGGTCGTGCCCTACCCGGCGGACCAGCCCTGGCCGGGGCACCTGCCCGCGCCGTTCCCGGCGGCGGTGTTCCCGGTGCCGCGCCCGGTGGACGTGTTGTCGTCGGGCGGGGCGCGCGTGGGGGTGGACGACCGTGGCATGGTCTCGGCGGCCCCCGCATTGCTGGTGGACGAGGACGAACGCCGCCGCGTCGCCAGTTGGGCGGGCCCCTGGCCGATCGACGAGCGGACCTGGGACCCCGACCGCCACCGCAGCGCCTGCCGGTTCCAGGTGGTGGACGCCGCCCAGGGCGCCTGGCTGCTCGTCCTCGACGACGGCGGCGAGTGGTGGGCCGAGGGGAGGTACGACTGATGGGTTTCCACAACCCGCCGATGCCGTGGTCGCAGATGGAACGGACGCTGGAGGGGGTGCCCTCCCACCTGCCGCCCGACGCGCCCCTGTCGCGCAAACGCGGCCCGTACGTCCCGCCGACGGTCGTGCGCCCCGCCGACGCCGTCCCCTACGCCGAACTGCACGCGCACTCGTCCTTCTCGTTTCTCGACGGCGCCTCCGGCCCGGCGGAACTGGTCGTGGAGGCGGAGCGCCTCGGGTTGCACGCCCTCGCGCTTACCGACCACGACGGGTTCTACGGCGTCGTCCGGTTCGCGGAGGCCGCCGAGGCCACGTCGGTGCGCACGGTCTTCGGCGCGGAGCTGACCCTTCCTGGCGACACCCATCTGCTCGTCCTGGCCGTCGGCGAACAGGGCTATCACCGGCTCGCGTCGGCGATCACCCACGCGCAGTTGGCCGGGGGCGAAAAAGGCCGCCCGCTCTACGATTTGGACGAGTTGGCCGACCGCGCCGACGGGCACTGGGTCGTGCTCACGGGCTGCCGCAAGGGCGCCGTCCGTCGCGCGCTGGAAGCGGGGGGAACCCAGGGAGCCGACGCGGCAGGGCGCGAGTTGGACGCGTTGGCCGCCCGCTTCCCCCGTGTGTTCGTCGAACTGACCGACCACGGCCACCCGCTGGACTCCACGCGCAACGACGCCCTGGCAGCCCTGGCGTCCGCGCGCGGGCTGCCGGTGGTCGCTACCGGGAACGTCCACTACGCGACGCCCTCCCGGCATCCGTTGGCGCAGGCGGTGGCCGCCATCGGCGCGAACTGCTCGATGGACGACCTGGACGGACGCCTGCCCGCCGCCGGGACGGCGTTCCTGCGCTCGGGGGCGGAGATGACGGCCCGTTTCGCGCGCTACCCGGGGGCCGTCGAACGGACCGTCGAACTGGCCGACGAGTTGGCGTTCCCGCTGCGGCGCGCCAAACCGGCGTTGCCCGACCAAGAGGTGCCGCCCGGCCACACGCCGATGACGTGGCTGCGGAATCTGGTGTGGCAGGCGGCGCCGAGGCTCTACCCCGATCTGGACGACGCCGGGCGCGCCCGCATCGAGCACGAATTGGACGTCATCGAGGCCAAAGATTTCCCCGGCTATTTCCTCATCGTCCACGACATCGTGGCCGAAGCCCGGCGGCGGGGGATTTTGTGCCAGGGACGGGGGTCTGCGGCCAATTCGGCGGTGTGTTATCTGCTGGATATCACGGCGGTGGATTCCATCGCCTACAACCTGCCGTTCGAGCGGTTTTTGTCGTCGTTGCGCGACGAGGAACCCGATATCGATGTGGATTTCGATTCCGACCGCCGCGAGGAAATCATTCAATGGGTATTCCGCAGATACGGGCGCGAACGGGCCGCGCAGGTGTGCGACGTGATCCAATACCGTCCCAAAAACGCCATCCGCGACGTGTCCAGGGCGCTCGGCTATAGCCCCGGCCAGCAGGACGCTTTCGCCAAGCGCATCGAAGGAGGCGAATGGGCCGACGGATTACCCCCACAGGTGGCCGGATTGGCGGGCCAATTGTTGAAAGCCCCCCGGCACCTGGGCATCCATTCCGGCGGCATGGTGCTGACGCAGCGCCCGGTGGGCGAGGTCGTTCCCATCGAACACGCCCGCATGGAAAACCGCACGGTGATCCAGTGGGACAAAGACGACGCGGCCTGGATGGGCCTGGTCAAATTCGACCTGCTCGGGCTGGGCATTCTGGCGGCGTTGCAGCATTGTTTCGACCTGGTGGCCGCCCACACCGGCGAACAATGGACGCTGGCGTCCATCCCCAAAGAGGAAAAAGCGGTGTACGACATGTTATGCCGGGCCGATTCCATCGGCCTTTTCCAGGTGGAATCCCGCGCCCAGATGGGGTTGTTGCCCCGGCTCCAGCCGCGACGTTTCTACGACCTGGTGGTGCAAATCGCGTTGATCCGCCCCGGCCCGATCCAGGGCGGGGCCGTCCACCCGTTCGTCCGCCGCAAGCTGGGGCAGGAGCCAGTGGTGTACGCCCACCCCGCACTCAAACCCGTGCTGGAACGCACGCTGGGCGTGCCCGTCTTCCAGGAACAGTTGATGCAAATGGCGATGGCGGTGGGGGATTGCTCCGGCGAGGACGCTGACCTGTTGCGCCGGGCGATGGGCTCGAAACGGGGCGTCGAACGCATTGAGAGCTTGAGCGGGAAGCTATACGCCGGGATGGCGAGAAATGGTTTGACGGGGAAAGCCGCCGACGCCGTGTACGCGCAAATCCAGGCCTTCGCCAATTTCGGTTTCGCCGAATCCCACGCCCTGAGTTTCGCGCTGTTGGTCTACGCCAGCGCATGGCTGAAATTACACGAGCCGGCGGCCTATCTGGCCGGTTTGCTGCGGGCCCAGCCGATGGGTTTCTATTCGTCCGCGACGCTGGTGGCCGACGCCCGACGCCACGGCGTGGAAACCAGGCGTCCCGATATCCAACGTTCCGGAGTGGACGCGGGCCTGGAGCCGTGCGAGCCTGTCATGACGACGGGGGACGACCCCCATGCCCCCGCGCCGCGTTGCGGTAGCCCGCCCATGCCCCAGGATGGCGACATGCACGGGGGCTCTCTATCCGGCGCCCCCGCGTCCGTGCCCACCGGCCTGGCGTCCTGCCTGGCCCGCCGCCAGCCTCCGGTGGGCGACTTCGACCCCGCCGCCCCCGACGAGTCCGCCGCGCACCGCCGCGACGGTCGTTTCGCCGTCCGTCTCGGCCTGGCCAGCGTCCGGGGCATTGGGCGAGACGTCGCCACCCGGATCGTGGGCGAACGGCCCTCAAGCGGCTATGCGTCGATGGACGACGTGGCCCGCCGCGTCGGCCTCGACGCCGTCCAGTTGGAGGCCCTGGCCAGCGCCGGCGCCTTCGACAGTTTCACGACGGCCCGCCGCCAGGCCGTCTGGCACGCCGCCTTCGCGGCCCGCAACCAGCCGGACACCCTGCCGCTGGCCGACGGCGAGCCACCTGGTGACGTGTCGCAGCCCTCCTCATCTCACTCGTCGGCCTCGTCTCCTCCCGTGTCCCAGCCTCTTTTGTTCGGAGAGTTGACCCCGTTGGAAACCCTCTCCCACGACCTGTGGGCCACCGGCATCTCCACCGCCGACCACCTCCTGGCCCACCTGCGTCCCCGCCTGGCCTCCCGTGGTGTCCTGACAACAGCAGGCCTCAAGACCGCCGAGCCCGGCACCCGCGTCGAGGTGGCCGGCCTGGTCACCCACCGCCAGCGCCCCATGACCGCCTCCGGCATCACGTTCCTCAACCTCGAAGACGAATCCGGCCTGGCCAACGTCGTCTGCTCGGACGGCCTGTGGAAGCGCTACCGCCGCATCCTGCGCGACTCGGCCGGCCTGATCGTGCGCGGCACGCTAGAGCGTTCCCCCGAAGGCGTCGTGAACGTCATCGCCGACCACGCCGAACCCCTCCCAGTCGCCGTCCCTCACCGCTCCCGAGACTTCCAGTGAGCCATCGACGGCCAGTGGCGACGAGGCAAGCGACGAAGCCGATAAGAAGAGCTGGGTAATCTGACACTCCCGTTTTCTCGCATGGCTTGGGCCTGGCCTATGTGGCTGCCCCGGATTGCTGTTGCCTGACGATGAACTCACCCATGGCGGGCACGCTGAACGAAATGCGCCCCTGGGTGGCGGCGAAAATCAGTCCTTTGCTGATCAGTGCTGACCGCCTTTGACTCACGGCTGATTGGGTCTTGCCCAGCCGGGCTGCGACATCCGCCGTCGTGCTGCCGCGGTCACCGTCGACCGCCATTGCGATCAGGTAGTTCTGTTCTGCAGGCGTGGCCCGTTCCCAACGCGACCGGTAAAAGCCCCGGTCGAGGGAGGCGATGCCGGTCGCCAGCCCGACGCGTGCGTCGTGAATGGATATCGGGGACTGCTGGGCGGCGCTCCAGGTGTCGCTGCCGAATTGCTGGATGAAGTACGGGTAGCCGCCAGCCGCGTCGAGGACCAAGTTCGCTGCGCCGTCGTCCCAGGTGACGCCTTCTTGCGTCGCTGGCTGCGCTAGCGCTGCGGCAGATTCTGCTGGGGTCAATGACCCGATGTCGTGGTAGTCGAACAACCTTTCGGCGTAGGTTCGGCCTTTTGCCAGCGTCAGCGGAAGGTTGGGCAGGCCGGTCAACGCGACCATGAGCGGCGTTTGGGCTCGTTGGTTGGCTTGAAGGATCTGGCAGAAGGCTTGCGTTTCGTCCTTGGTCAGTAGTTGGGCTTCGTCGACGAGCAGCGCTACGCCGATCTTTCGTTCGGTAGCCAGCCGCGTCAGGTCTTTGATCAACAGGCCGAGGTCAGCTTCGAGAATGCCGGTGTCGGCCCCGCCGCCGGGCGCGTTGGAGACATCCACGCCGAACGTCCAGTTGCCGGTCATGTCGACCGAAATCTTGGCGAAACTCAACAGTGTCTTGAGGGCTGTGGCCGTCCGTTGGCCGAAGCCGCCGCGCGCGATCTCACCGAGCTGGGCCTGAAATTGCTCGGCGATCAACTGCCGCAGCGCTTTACCCGAACCGGCTTCGACTTGAGCCACCAGCCACTGATTCTCCTGGGCGGTCTGGGCGAAATGCGTGAGCAGCACCGTCTTTCCCATGCCGCGCAGGCCGGACAGTGCCAGCGGCCGGGCGTCGCGTCCGTTCTCGATCCGGCGTAGTGATCCAGCCCACAGATCGAGTTCTTTTTGACGACCGACGAAGGCGGCGGGCAGTCGGCTGGCGCCGGGTGTGTACGGATTGTTGTCGAGTTCCATCCCCGCAGTATAACGTTTTCTAAAGCTTTATAAGGCCGTCTGCGAAATCGACAGAAAACGTCGTTCGTGTCGGCCCCGGTGCGGCCGCGAACTGGGACGCCAGTCGATCCGCGGCCTGTTGGGCAACCTGACGCGATAGCCCGCGCCACGTCGCGCGGTCGCTTTCCCACCGCCGTTCCCCCGACCCGCCGCGCTCTGGCAGACTGGCCTCATGAGCCACATGCACGTCGCCGGAGCCATCCATGCCGATGTCGCGTCCCCGGCGCCGGTCTGGTTGACCGAGCCCGAGGACGCCAACGCCTTGACGCCGAAGCTGTGGAGCGCCAACACGTCGCGTGGGGCTGACGGCGTCATGGCCATCGCCGGCCTGAGCGTCACCGAGTTGGCCCAACGTGAGGGCACCCCGCTGTACGTCATCGACGAGGACGATTTCCGCGCCCGCGCACGGGCCTGGCGCCAGGCATTCGCCGGGTGGCGCGTCTACTACGCGGGCAAGGCGTTCCTGTGTACGGGGCTCGCCCGTTGGGTGGCCGACGAGGGGCTGTGCCTCGACGTGTGCTCGCTGGGCGAGCTGACCGTCGCGCTGCGGGCGGGGGTCGACCCGGCCACGATCGGCATGCACGGCAACAACAAGACGGTCGACGAGTTGCGCCTCGCGCTCCAATCCGGGGTCGGGCGCATCATCGTGGATTCCTCCGACGAATTGACGCGCGTCGAGGCGTTGGCCGAGGAACTCGACACCACGGCGAAGGTGATGGTCCGCGTCACCGCCGGCGTCGAGGCGCACACCCACGACTACATCGCCACTGCCCACGACGACCAGAAATTCGGCTTCTCGATCACCTCGGGCGCGGCGCTGGTCGCCATGATGCGCTGTTTCCACAGCCCGCGCCTGGACCTGTTGGGCGTCCACAGCCACATCGGCTCGCAGATCTTCGACACCGACGGTTTCGAGGTGGCCGCCCGCCGCACGCTCAAACTGTTCGCCCAGTTCAGGGAGGCCACCGGCTCCCTGATGCGCGAACTGGATCTGGGCGGCGGTTTCGGCATCGCCTATGTGAAAGAGGACACGCCCTCGACCGCAGAAGGTCTGGCGGCGTCGTTGCGCGAGATCGTCGCCCACGAATGCCAGGGCTTCGGCCTGGAACCCCCGGCAGTTTCCATCGAACCCGGACGCGCGATCGTCGGCCCGTCGGGCACCGCGCTGTACCGGGTGGGGACGGTCAAATCGGTCGACGTCAGCCCGAACGCCTCCCGGCGCTACATTTCCGTCGACGGCGGCATGAGCGACAACATCCGCCCCGCCCTGTACGGGGCCGAATATTCGGCGGCGCTGGCGTCGCGGACCTCGGATGCCGAGCCGGTGCTCTCGCGCGTGGTCGGCGTCCATTGTGAGGCCGGCGACATCCTGGTCCGCGACGAATTCCTGCCCGGCGACGTGAAACCCGGCGATCTGATCGCCGTCCCGGCCTCGGGCGCCTACAGCCGGTCGATGGCCAGCAACTACAATCATGTCCCGCGCCCTCCTGTCGTGGCGGTGCGCGACGGACGCATCACGACGCTGTTGCGCCGCGAAACCTTGGACGACGTGCTGCGGCTAGACCCGGGCGCGGGGAGGGACGAATGATGGACATGCCCTTGAAGGTGGCTCTGCTCGGCTGCGGCAACGTGGGCTCGCAGGTGGCCCGCGTGCTCACCGAACAGGCGGGGGATTTGCGCGCGCGTGTCGGACGCCCGCTCGAGCTGGTGGGTGTCGCCGTCCGCACCCTGTCGAAACCCCGCCCCGGCCTGGACCCGTCGCTGTTCACCGACGACGCGGCGGCGCTGGTGGCACGCCCGGACGTGGACATCGTCATCGAGCTGATCGGCGGCATCGAACCCGCCCGGACGTTGATCCTGTCCGCGATCGCGTCGGGCAAATCGGTCGTCACCGCGAACAAGGCGTTGCTGGCCAGCGACGGTCCCACGATCTACGAGGCAGCCGAGGCCAGCGGCGTCGACGTCTACTTCGAGGCAGCCGTCGCGGGCGCGATCCCGATCATCCGCCCCTTGCGCGAGTCGTTGGTGGGCGACGAGATCACCGCCGTCACCGGCATCGTCAACGGGACGACGAACTTCATCCTGGAAAAGATGTCCACCTCCGGGGCCTCCTACGAGCAGGTGTTGGCGCAGGCCCAGGAGCTCGGCTACGCGGAGTTGGACCCGACCGCCGACGTGGAGGGCTTCGACGCGGCCGCGAAAGCCGCCATCCTGGCCAGCCTGGCGTTCCACACCCGGGTGACGCTGTCCGACGTCGACCGCGAGGGCATCACGGGCGTGGGCCGCGCCCAGATCGACGCCGCCCGCGATGTCGGCTGCGTCATCAAACTGCTGGCGCGCTGCGTGGTGGCCGACGACGGTTCGGTCAGCGCCGACGTCCACCCGACGATGGTCCCCGCCGACCATCCGCTGGCCGGCATCCCCGGCGCCTACAACGCCATTTTCGTGGAATCCCTGTACGCCGGACGGCTGATGTTCATGGGTCCGGGCGCGGGCGGCACGCCGACGGCCTCGGCGGTCATGGGCGACGTGGTCACGGCGGCGCGCAACCGGGCGCGGGGCACCGTGGGGCCCGGCGAGTCGGCCTACGTCCACCGCGCCATCACGCCGACGGGCCAGATCCGCTCCCGCTACCACGTCTCGATGACGGTGGAGGACCAGCCCGGCGTCCTGGCCGACGTGGCGACGTGTTTCGCGCGGCACGAGGTGTCGTTGCAGGCCGTGAGACAGAACACCGGCGGCACGGACGGGCTGGCCGTCCTCCAGGTGATGACGCACGTCGCCCGCCACGCCCAGGTGGCCGAGACGATCGCCGAACTGGCCCAGATGCCGCAGGTGCGTTCCGCCGTGGATTCGATGAGGGTGGAGGGTGACTGATGAACGTCGTGTGCCTGGACGTCGAGGGCGTCCTCGTCCCCGAAATCTGGATCAACGTCGCCGAGCGCACTGGCATCCCGGAACTGCGCCTGACGACGCGGGACGTGTCCGATTACGACGAGTTAATGCGGTATCGCCTGGGCATCTTGGACGCCCACGGGCTGGGGCTGGCCGATATCCAACGCGTCATCGCCGCGATGGGCCCGCTTCCGGGCGCCGCCGATTTCCTGGCCACGCTGCGGGCGCACTGGCAGGTGGTGCTGCTCTCGGACACGTTCTACGAGTTCGCCATGCCGCTGATGGCCCAGCTCGCCTACCCGACGCTGCTGTGCCACCGTCTGGAGGTCGACGGCGACAAGATCACCGGCTACAAGCTGCGCCAGGCCGATTCCAAGCGCGAAGCGGTGAAAGCGTTCCAATCGCTGAATTTCCAGGTGGTGGCCGCCGGGGATTCGTATAACGACACGGGGATGCTCGCCCAGGCGCAGGCCGGGATCCTTTTCAACCCGCCGCCAGCGGTCGTGAAAGAATTCCCGCAATTCCCGGTGGCGCTGGACTATGACGCCTTGGCCGCGCAGATCAAGGCGGCGGGACGCGCGCTGGACTGAAGAATGCGCCCCTGCCGGATCGGTGGTAGCCTGAAGGCGATCGCACATCCGGAAGACGCCCGTGCTTCGGGCGCGACGGAATGGCCGTCTCGCTACCGAGGGCTCCAAGCTTGATGACGAAGTCTTGCACCCCCACCAGCGGCGGATGCGAATTCTTACTCGACTAATGTGACGCAGAGACTATTCCTGGACTATCCCCGCGAATACCTCGGAAGGAATTCCGTGACAGACACAAATCCCGGCATTGACACGTTGAAGCTGCCGGAACTCAAGCACATGGCCTCGACCCTTGGCATCAAGGGCGCGTCGGTGATGCGCAAGGGCGAGTTGGTAGCCGCCATCGCTGGCGCGGGCTCCGCCGCACCGGCTCCCGCGTCGTCGTCGGCGGCGCGAAGCACGAGGACGCGTCGCGCACCGGCTGCCGACCCTGTGGCCGCAGCAGAGCCGGAGCAGGAGGCCCAGACCGCGCCAAGGCGTCGCCGTGCACGGACGCCCCAAGCGGACACCCAGCCTCAGCCGGCGTCCCAGCCCCAGGTGGAGCCACGCTCCCACGCGCCCGAGTCCCCGCAGCCGACACCGGCCTTGGACACTGCCTCGGGGTCCACGAGCGACGAGGTAGCCGCCCGCCTGGAGCAAGCCATGAAGGCCGTGGCCGGGGGAGCAGCCCCTGCGGAGGCCGCTGCCGCCGCCCCGCCGCGCCAGCGCGACGATGACGACTACGCCAATGGCCGACGCAACCGCCGTCGCCGCAACCGCGACCGCCAGAACCGCCGCAACAACCGCCCGGGCAACACGTTCGAGCGCAACAACGACGCCGAGCCGGTCATCGGCGAGGACGACGTGGTGGTCGACGTCGGCGGCATCCTTGACATCCTCGACAATTACGCGTTCGTGCGCACGTCTGGTTATCTGCCGGGCCCGAACGACGCCTACGTCTCGCTGTCGATGGTGCGCCGCTCCGGCCTGCGCAAGGGGGATATCGTCACCGGCGCCATCCGCCAGCCGCGCGAGGGCGAGCGCCGCGAGAAGTTCAACCCCTTGGTCCGCATCGACACCGTCAACGGGATGGCCCCCGAGGCCGCCAAAGACCGTCCGGAATTCACCAAGCTGACGCCGCTGTACCCGCAGGAGCGGCTGAAGCTGGAGACCTCCCCGGTCAACATGACGGGCCGCATCGTGGACATGGTGGCCCCGGTCGGCAAGGGTCAGCGCGGACTGATCGTCTCCCCGCCGAAGGCCGGCAAGACGATGGTCATGCAGTCCATCGCGAATTCGATCACCCAGAACAACCCCGAGGTCCACCTCATGGTCGTCCTGGTGGACGAACGCCCCGAGGAAGTCACGGATTTCGAGCGCAGCGTCAAGGGTGAGGTCATCTCCTCGACGTTCGACCGCCCCGCCGAAGACCACACGATGATCGCCGAACTGGCCATCGAGCGGGCCAAGCGCCTGGTCGAGATGGGCAAGGACGTCGTCATCCTGCTCGACGGCATTACCCGGCTGTCGCGCGCCTACAACCTGGCTGCCCCGGCGTCGGGCCGCATCCTGTCCGGCGGCGTCGATTCCGCCGCCCTGTACCCGCCCAAGAAGTTCTTCGGCGCCGCGCGCAACGTCGAGGACGGCGGCTCGCTGACCATCCTGGCCACCGCGCTGGTGGAGACCGGCTCGAAGATGGACGAGGTGATCTTCGAGGAGTTCAAGGGCACCGGCAACATGGAGTTGCGGCTGCGCCGCGAGTTGGCCGACAAGCGCATCTTCCCGGCCATCGACCCGATCGCGTCGGGCACCCGCCGCGAGGAATGGCTGTTGCCGCGCGACGAACTGGCCATCATCTGGAAGCTGCGACGCGTGCTGTCCTCCCAGGACACCCAGCAGTCGTTGGAAATGCTCATCAACCGGATGCGCAAGACGGCCTCCAACCGCGAATTCCTCATGGTCATCTCGAAGACCACGCCGAACCCGGAGTAAGGCTTTACGAGCGTCCTCGCCCGGAATCGCCGAGCCGCGAACCTGGCGGCGGGCGTCAGAAAATCCAGTTGAACGTCGGCGCCAACGGCCACCCGAACGCGACCGACGCCCGCGCGAGCGCGTCCGGCGTGCGGGCGGTGAGCTGTCCCGCCGCCGCCAGCGCGGCCAGGCTTGTGCCGCCCAGGTAGGCCGCGCCGAGTTCTCGCACGTCGGCCACGATGTCCGGCTCGTCGGTGCTGCGCGTCACCACAGCCCCGTCGCTGAACGCGTCCGCGCGCAGACGCCACGCCCCGGCGTTCGACGGCACCCGCGCGTCAGCCACCTCCACCACCACGTCGATGTCGCACGCGTATTGACGCGACGCGAGCGCCTTCGGCACGTCGACGAGCCGCACCCACAGGCCGTCGGAGCGTTTCGGTAGCGCGGCGCGCTGGTCCACCAGCATCCCCAGCAGCGGGTCGTCGACGGCTAATAACATCGTCGACGTGGTGGCCATCAGGTCCAGGTCGCTCAGCCGTGACCACAACGCGTGGGCAGCCGCCGCGTCGGTAGACGCGATGGCGGTGACCTCGACCTCGCCGCGCGGGTTGTTGTCGGGCCACCGGAGTTTGCGGTGGAAGAACGCGTAGCCGACGGGACGCCCGTCGCGGCACGCGAGCATGATCCGGCGCGTCTCACGGTTGTCGGCCTGGCGCCGCGCTGGCGGATCCCTGAAAAACGACGCGCCGACCTCGCGGCTCTCCCAGCCGACCCAGCCGGGGCGCACCAGCCCGGAGCACCACGCCGCGTCGCGCTGGACGCCCAACACGGCGTCGAGGTAGCGGTCGGCGTCGGCGTGGTCGACGATCACCTCCACGTCGGCGCTGCCGGCCACGTCGCGCAACGCGGCGCCGCGTGGGACCGTCACCGAGATCTGGTCGGACGCCTGCCCGTAGCCGAAGCGCCCATAGATGGCCGGTTCGGACGCGTCCAGCACGCTGATAGCTTCCCCGCGCTGCGCGCAATGCGCGAAGTGGGCCTCGATCATCGCGGTCAGCAACCCACGGCGGCGGTGCTGCGGGTGGACGCTGACGCAACTCAACCCGGCCGCCGCCACGAAGGCGCCCGGCACGGCGAACCGCGCGAACGGGAGCGAGTCGTGAAACGCCGCAGGCGCGCCGTCGGGGGCGAGCATCAGGTAGGTGCGGCCCCACGGCCAGGCGCTCGCGGGCGTGTCGTCGCGCACCTGCTCGTCCACCGTCTGTGGGCTGACGAACGCCCATTGGTCCAGGTCCACGATGTCGCGTAGGCGGTCGGGGCCCGCCGCCACGAGGGTGTAGCCGTCGGTGCGAAGGTTGGTCATGGGGTTCAGCGTAACCCTGCGGGCGGGGCGGGTTTGGAAACGCCTTGGCTGTGCGGCACAATGGGTAGTCGGTTCCGGTTCACGCCCGCGTTCTGCGGCGACCCGGCGACCCCGATAAGGAGAAACCCATGAAATCAGGAATTCATCCCGATTATGTCGAGACGCAGGTGACCTGCACCTGCGGCAACACATTCACCACCCGCAGCACCGCCAAAAGCGGCGTCATCCACGCCGAAGTGTGCGCGGCCTGCCACCCGTTCTACACGGGCAAGCAGAAGATCCTCGACACCGGCGGTCGCGTCGCCCGTTTCGAGAAGCGCTACGGCAGTTTTGTGAAGAAGTCGGGAAACTAGCGCCGCATCACGCCGGGGAGCCAGGAACACACACCTGCGCCCCCGGCGTTTTGTTTTGCCACTGACAGCTCGTAAAACCCGTTGGACCCACTAGGAGCATTGTGTTCGAGGCCGCCGAATCGTTGCGGACGGAATGTGAAACGCTGGAACGCCAATTGGCGGACCCGGCCACCCATTCCGACATGGCCAAGGCCCGCAAAATCGGACGCCGGTACGCCGAGTTGACCCCGATCGTCAAAAACCTCGACGCCTACGACCGCCTGGCCGCCGACGTGGCCGCCGCCGGGGAATTGGCCGCCGACGACCCGGATTTCGCCGACGAGGCGGCGTCCTTACAGGCCGAACTGGACGCGGTCGTGGCGCGCCTGACCACGTTGCTCGCCCCCCGCGACCCCAACGATTCGGCCGATTGCCTCATCGAGATCAAATCCGGCGAGGGCGGCGAGGAATCCGCGCTATTCGCCGGCGACCTGTTCAAGATGTACCAGAAATATGCCGAGACGCGTTCCTGGAAAATCGAGGTTCTGGATTCCCAGACGACCGACTTGGGCGGTTTCAAGACGGTGACGATGGCCGTCAAAGCCTCTGGGAACGCCGAGCCGGAGAATATGCCCTACGGCGTCCTGAAATTCGAGGGCGGCGTCCACCGCGTCCAGCGCGTGCCGGTCACCGAATCGCAGGGACGCATCCACACCTCGGCGGCGGGCGTCCTGGTGATGCCCGACGTGGAGCCCGACGAGATCGAGATCAACGACGACGACCTGCGCGTCGACGTCTACCGGTCGACGGGCAAGGGCGGCCAGGGCGTCAACACGACCGATTCGGCGGTGCGCATCACCCACCTGCCCTCGGGCGTGGTGGTGACCTGCCAGGACCAGCGCAGCCAGTTGCAGAACAAAGAACAGGCCATGCGCATCTTGCGGGCCAGACTGGCCGCGCAGGCCCAGGAGGAGGCCGACCAGGCCGCGTCGCAGGCCCGTCGCTCCCAGGTGCGCACCGTCGACCGCAGCGAGCGCATCCGCACGTACAACTTCCCCGAGAACCGCATCACCGACCACCGGATCGGCTATAAGGCGTACAACCTCGACCAGGTGCTCGCCGGGGATCTGAGCGCGGTCATCGAGGCACTCCAGGCCGCCGATCTGGCCGAACGCCTGGAATCCGGCGTCGTATGACCCCGCCGGACGAGACGACCCAGCCCCTTCCCCCCCACGAGCAACGCCTACTGGCCGAACACGCCCACGGCGACGTGGCCCTGTTCGAGTCGCTGGCTGCCCGACGTGCGGCGCGGGAGCCGTTGCAATACCTCACAGGGACGGCCTATTTCCGGACGGTGGAGGTGGCGGTCGGCCCCGGCGTATTCATCCCGCGCCCAGAAACAGAGGTGATGACCGGCTGGGCCATCGACTGGCTGCGTGGCCGTGACTACCCGGTCGTGGTCGAACTGTGCGCGGGCAGCGGCGCGATCAGCCTGGCCGTCGCCACCGAACTGGGCGGCTGCGACCAGCACGCGGTGGAACGCGACGCGGCGGCGGCGGCCTACCTGCGCCGCAACGTGGCCGGGGCGGGCGTCGCGGTGGTGGAGTCGGACATGGCCGACGCGCTGCCCGAGTTGGACGGGCGCGTCGACCTCGTGATCGCGAATCCCCCCTACATTCCTGACGGCGACGCGCCCGCGCTTCCCAGCGACGTGCGCGACCACGAGCCCCCCGCGTCCCTGTTTTCGGGATCGCAGGGACTCGACGCCATCAGGGTCGTCGCCGATGTCGCCGCGCGCCTGTTGCGTCCCGGTGGCGTCGTCGCCTGCGAACACGGCGACGACCAGGGCGCCCTAGCGCCGTCCGTTTTCGAGGCGCGCGGCTTCGCCGACGTGGCGGACCACGCCGACCTGACGCGCCGTCCCCGGTTCGTCACCGCACGGCGCCGGTAATGCTGGCAGGATGAACCCATGAGACTCATCGACGTCCGGTCCGATCCCGAGGCGGCCATCGCCGCCGCCCAGGAGGTCGTGCGGGCTGGCGACTGCCTCGTCCTGCCCACCGACACGGTGTACGGCATCGGCGCGGACGCCCTCCAGCCCGCCGCCGTCGCGGCCCTGCTCGCGGCGAAACGCCGGGGACGCGACATGCCGCCCCCCGTCCTGGTCTCCGACGTGGCGATGGTGCGGGCCCTGGCCGCCGAGGTTCCCCAGGACGCCACCATCCTCGGCGAGGCGCTGTGGCCCGGTGCCCTCACCCTCATCCTGCCCTCCCAGGCGAACTTGCGGATGGATCTGGGCGACCGCGAGGGAACCATCGCCGTGCGCGTCCCCGACCACGATTTCACCCGCGAATTGCTGCGGGCCACCGGCCCGCTGGCCGTCAGTTCCGCCAACGTCAACAAGCGCCCCCCGGCGGCGACGGTCATGGATGCCTGGGATCAGCTCGGCGCGGAGGTCGCCTTGTACCTCGACTGCGGCCCCGCCAGCGAGCCGGTGCCGTCGACCATCGTCGACCTGACCGGGGAACGCCCGCGCATCCTGCGCCAGGGGCGGATTTCCCGCGAGCAGATCGCCTCCCTGGTCGGCCTGGCGGAGGATACGGAGGACTAGTGCGCGTCTATCTGCTCATCTTGTTGGTCGCCGCCGGGGTGACCTACTTGCTGGGCGGGCTGTGCCGCAGGCTGGCGTTCCGTTTCAACGCCGTCGCCCCGGTGCGGGTGCGCGACGTGCACACCAAGCCGGTGCCGTATTTCGGCGGGATCGCGATGGTGGCGGGGCTGGGCGCTGCGTTGCTGGTGGGCTCCCGGCTCCCGTGGCTGTATCAGTTCAACCAGGTCTGGTATTACGCCTGGGGGGTTGTGGCCGGGAGCGTCGTCATCTGCGTCGTCGGCATCATCGACGATCTGTTCGACCTGAACGCGTTGGCGAAGGTCGCCGGGCAGATGCTGGCCGCCGGGGTGGCCGTCGTCACGGGCGTGAAGATTTTGTGGATACCGCTGCCGGGCATGGTCATCCCGTTGGACCAGGGGCTCCAGATCGTCGTGACGATGATCCTCATCTTCATTTCCGTCAACGCCATCAACCTCGTTGACGGCCTGGACGGCCTGGCCGCCGGGATCGTCGCCATCGGCGCGGGCGCGTTTTTCACCTACGCGTACCTGCTGGCCTACGAGCAAGAACTCGTCCGCGCGACGACGGCGAGCCTGGTGTCGGTGGCGACCGTGGGCATCTGCCTGGGGTTCCTGCCGTACAACGTCCACAAGGCGAAAATGTTCATGGGCGATTCGGGTTCTATGCTGCTGGGTTTCCTCATGGCCACGTCGATCATCAGCCTGACCGGGCAGATCGACCCGTCGCGCCTGGGCGTGCCGGGCGCCAGTTTCCTCGCGGCCTACCTGCCGCTGGTGCTGCCGCTGGGCGTGATGGCGTTGCCCCTGTTGGACATGGTCATGGCGTATTTCAGGCGCAGCGTCCACGGACAGAAATGGTGGGTTCCAGATAAGCAACATTTGCACCACCGGATGCTGAAACTCGGGCACGGGCACCTGCAATCGGTCGGCCTGCTGTGGCTGTGGGCGGCGCTGGTGGCGTTCGGCGTGGTCGTGGTCGGGTTGATACCGAACGCCTGGTCCGTGGCGGGGTTGGCGGTCGGGTTGGTCATTGCGGCGGCGCTGACCTGGGGACACGGGATTTGGCGACGGGTGAGGAGGGGCGCATGAGCGCGGCCATGAGCGCCGACGCACGGCGGGCGTTGCGGCTTTTGACCGGCGGCGCGGTGGGTGGCGTGGCGCTGGCCGTGGCCAGCGTCGTCGTGTGCGGGCTGGTCGGCGGGGCGGGGGTGATCGCCTCGGCGTGCGTGGCCGCTGGGGTCGTGCTCGTGGTCTTCGCGCTCGGGCAGGCGGTCCAGGTCGCCGTCGCCAACCTCTCGGCGGTCACGGTCATGCTGACGTCGTTGCTGTCGTACGTCGTGCGCATCGGCGGATTCGGCCTGTTCCTGGTGGTTGTCGGCACCGGCGCCTACTCGTGGGTCCCCCTCAAATGGGTGGTGGTCGTTGCGGCGGTCTCGACGGCGATGGGGTGGATCGCGGCGGAAATCTGGACGTACTCGCGTATGCGGATTCCCGTTTTCGACACGTCGGAGCCCCACCAGCGCGACTGACGCGGCCGCTGTGGGCGACCGGCACAGGCGTGCGCCCGCTGCGTTGTCGAATGACGCCGCCCACGCGACGGGTCGGCGTCACCATGGGGTCGCGAGGTCTGATAGTCTACGAACGCTTTAGCGCCGCTTCTACTACCCGCTGGGAACGACATGACTCACACCAATCGGTACGACGGAGCTGGCCTGGGCATTCACCAATCAATGATGACGTTGGGTGTGTGATGACTGAAACGGTATGGCAATGGGGGGCGTGACGATGACACTTGTCCCACTGGAGCCGGAGCAGCTTATCCACGGGCTGCCGTGGCCGCCGAGCGTGGCGAGCTTCGAGTCGCGCCCGCTTCTGCCGGGGGCCGGCGTCGATTGGCTGACCAACGACATCGTCCAGGCGATACTCGGCGCCGCGATCGCCATCGCTTTCTGGCTGATCGTGTCGCATCACCAAAAAGTGGTGCCGGGCAAGCGGCAGTTCGTCGGCGAATTTCTTTATAACCTGATCCGCAACACGATCGCGCGCGAGATGATCGGCGCCGACTACCGCAAATTCCTGCCGTACCTGGTGGCGTTGTTCACCTTCATCCTGGTCAACAACTGGTTCGGCGAAACCTTTGTCTTCATGTTCCCGACGTTCTCCAAGGTCGGGTACGCCTACGGGCTCGCGCTGCTGTCCTGGCTTTTGTACAACGGCATCGGCATCGCCAAATACGGCCCGCTCAAATACCTGAAGAAAACCTGCCTTCCCGAGGGCGTCCCGGTGGCGTTCTGGATCATCCTGATCCCGTTGGAGTTCATCTCGAATATCATCGTGCGGCCTATCACGCTGGCCCTGCGGCTGTTCGGGAACATGTTCGCCGGGCACCTCATCATGATGGTGTTCGTGGTCGGCGGAACGATCCTGCTGCAAAGCGGCGTCTTGCTGGCGCTGGCTGGCGGCGTGTCCGTTGTGCTGTCTTTCCTGCTGATGGGGCTTGAGCTTTTCATCGGGGCCTTGCAGGCATACATTTTCACAGTTTTAACCGCTCAATACGTAGGCTCGGCTTTGGCCGAAGAGCACTGAAATTCAGTAACGAAAGGAACCATCCATGATTGGCAACCTTAATGTGATCGGCTACGGTCTGGGCGCGATCGGCCCAGGCATCGGCGTCGGCCTGATTTTCGCGGCAGTCATCAGCGGCACGGCCCGTCAGCCCGAGGCCCGCGGTTCGATGATGAGCACCGCGTGGATCGGCTTCTCGGTGGTCGAGGCGCTGGCCATCATCGGTATCGCGCTCGCCTTCGCCCTGTGAGTGGGAACATTGATGCTTCCCTTGTCTTTTGGAGGACCGCTCCTCCCGGACAACTGGGCTGAGTTCGTCGCCGGTATCGTCCTGTTCTTCATCGTCTGGTTCATCGTCGCCAAGAAGATCGTCCCGACCTTCGAGAAGACGTACGAGCAGCGGACGGCGGAGATCACCGGCGGCATCGAAAAGGCCGAAAAAGCCCAGGAGCAAGCGGCGCAGGCGCTGGCGGAATACCAGCACCAGTTGGCCGGCGCGCGCGAGGAATCCGGGCGCATCCGCGAGGACGCCCGCGCCCAAGCCGCCGAGATCGGCATCCAGATCAAGCAACAGGCCACCGAGGAGGCCGCCCGCATGGTCGCCACGGCGAAACTCCAGATCGAGGCGGAGCGTATGCAGGCGGTCCAGGCGTTGCGCAGCGAGATCGGCGGCCTGGCCACCGAACTGGCGGGCAAGATCGTGGGCGAGTCCCTGGCCGACGACGAACGCGCCAAGCGCACCGTCGAACGCTTCCTGGAAGCGTTGGATTCCCAGACGGAAACGGTGTGATGAGCCAGTTGCCCGAGCCCGTGAACTCGTCCGAGCAGATGGCGGACGAGCTATTCGCCGTTGTCGCGCTGCTGGATGGCCAACCGGGGCTCCGCAACGCGCTGTCCGACCCGACGGCCTCAGCCGAGGTGCGCAAGCAGTTGGCCACCGACGTGTTCGGGCACCAGATTTCCGCCGACACCCTGGCCGCGCTGGCCCAGGCCGTGGCGCAGCGGTGGGGTTCGGGCGCGGCGCTGGTCGACGCGTTGGAGCGCCAGGGCGTGCGCGTGTTGCTGGACGTGTCGCAACGCGAAGGCCGGTTAGACGAGGTGGAGGACGAGCTGTTCCGCTTCTCGCGGATCGTTGCTAGCGACGACGCCCTGCGCGTGGCTCTGGACGACCGCAACGCGGAGCTTCGCAGCCGGGAAACCCTGGTGCGCGACCTGCTGGACGGCAAGGCCGACCCGGTGACGGCGACGTTGGCCGTCCGCGCGGTCGCCGCGCGCCACCGCACTTATGTGGCCACCCTCGAGGACATCCTCGCGCTGGCCGCGCAGGCACAGCAACGGGCGGTCGCCCACGTCACCGTGGCAGCACCGCTCACGGACGACCAAAAAGGACGGCTCCAGCAGACCCTGGCCACGCAGGCGGGACGCCCGGTCACCATGGCCGTGACCGTCGACCCGTCGGTGTTGGGCGGTGTGCGGGTGCGCATCGGCGACGAGCTGATCGACGGAACCGTCGGCGCGCGGCTGGAAGCCGCCAAGAGACAACTGAACTGACTACCACACAGAAGGCGAATTCATGACAGAGTTGACCATTCGTCCGCAGGAGATCCGGGACGCGCTCGACCGTTTCGTGTCCAGTTTCGACCCTGCGACCGCGGCTCGCGACGAGGTGGGCACGGTTGTGACATCGGGCGACGGCATCGCCCGCGTCGAAGGGCTGCCCAGCGCGATGGCGAACGAGTTGCTGGAGTTCAGCAACGGCACGTTGGGCATCGCGTTGAACCTGGACGTCCGCGAGATCGGCGTCGTGGTGCTGGGCGATTCCGACGGCATCGACGAGGGCTCCCAAGTCCGGCGCACCGGCCAGGTGCTCTCCGTCCCCGTGGGCGACGGATACCTGGGCCGCGTCGTGGACTCGATGGGCAACCCCATCGACGGCCTGGGCGAGCTCAAGGGCATCGACGGGCGCCGCCAGTTGGAGTTGCAGGCCGCCGGCGTGATGGACCGCCAGTCCGTCAAGGAGCCGTTGCAGACCGGCATCAAGGCCATCGACGCCATGATCCCGATCGGACGCGGCCAGCGCCAGTTGATCATCGGCGACCGCAAGACTGGCAAGACGGCCATCGCCATCGACACGATCATCAACCAGAAGGCGAACTGGGAGTCTGGCGACCCGGCCAAACAGGTGCGCTGCATCTACGTCGCCATCGGCCAGAAGGGTTCCACCATCGCCGCGCTGAAAGGGCAGTTGGAGTCGGCGGGCGCGATGGAGTACACGACGATCGTCCACTCGCCGGCCTCCGACCCTGCGGGCTACAAGTACATCGCCCCCTATGCGGGCTCGGCCATCGGCCAGCACTGGATGTACGGCGGCAAGCACGTCCTCATCGTCTTCGACGACCTGACCAAACAGGCCGAGGCGTATCGGGCCATGTCGTTGCTGCTTCGCCGCCCGCCGGGCCGCGAAGCCTACCCCGGCGACGTGTTCTACCTGCACTCGCGCCTGCTGGAGCGCTGCGCGAAGCTGTCCGACGAGTTGGGCGGCGGGTCGATGACGGGCCTTCCGATCATCGAGACGAAGGAGAACGACGTTTCGGCCTACATCCCGACCAACGTCATCTCGATCACCGACGGCCAGATCTTCTTGCAGTCCGACCTGTTCAACGCCAACCAGCGTCCGGCCATCGACGTGGGCATCTCGGTGTCCCGCGTCGGCGGCGACGCGCAGGTGAAGTCGATGAAGAAGGTCGCCGGCACGTTGAAGATCAGCCTGGCGCAGTACCGGGACATGCAGGCGTTCGCCATGTTCGCCTCCGACTTGGACCAGGCCACCCGCAACCAGTTGTCGCGCGGCCAGCGGCTCACTGAACTGCTCCGCCAGCCCCAGTACTCGCCGTTCGCGGTCGAGGATCAGGTGGTCAGCGTGTGGGCGGCCACCAACGGCTATTTCGACGACGTGGACGTGAATGACGTGCTGCGTTTCGAGGCCGAGTTCCTCGTCTACCTCAAGGGGCACACGCCGATCTTGACGACGTTGGCCGAAACGAACGCCTGGAGCGACGACACGGCGGCCAGCGTCGCTTCTGCGATCGACGCGTTCAAGAAGACGTTCATCACGGGCTCGGGCAAGCCGCTGGTCTCGGGCGATCCGGTGACCACCGCTACCGAAGACGAGACGCTGGAGAACGAGCAGATCGTCGTCCAGAAGAGGCGCTGAGCTATGGTCGCGAGTCTGCGGGAGCTGAGAGGCCGGCGCAAGTCGGTGACGGCGACGAGGAAGATCACGAAGGCGATGGAACTCATCGCGTCGTCGAGGATCGTCAAGTCGCAGCGGGTCGCCGCCCAAGCGCTGCCGTACACCCGCGAGTTGAACCGCGCCGTGTCAGCCGTGGCCACCTACAGCCGTCACAACGGCGACCATCCGCTGCTGTCGGAGGTCGAGCAGGTCAAGCGCGTCGCGGTGTTCTTCGTCACCTCCGACCGGGGCATGAACGGCGCCTATTCGGCCAACGCGATCCGCGCGGCCTCTCAGATGGTGCAGCGCGTGCGGGACGAGGGCAAGGAACCGGTGCGCTACGTCGTCGGGCGCAAGGGCATCAGCTACCTGAAATTCCGCGATATCCCGATCGAGGCGTCCTGGGAGGGTTTCTCCGACGCGCCGAAGTACGAGGACGCCGTCGAGATCGCCGACCGGCTCGTGGCCGACTTCCTCAAGCCCACCGAGGAGGGCGGCCTGGACGAGATCTGGGCGGTGTACACCCGTATGGAGTCGATGATCTCCCAGGTCATCCATGTGCGGCGGATACTGCCGTTGGAGGTCGTCGAGGGCGTCCACGAGGTCTCGCGCGACGAACTCATCCCTATGTACGAATTCGAGCCGGACGCGGAGACCGTCTTGAACGCGCTGCTGCCGTTGTATGTGCGCAGCCGCGTGTGGTTCTACCTGTTGCAGGCGGCGGCGTCCCAGTTGGCCAGCCAGCAGCGTGCCATGAAGTCGGCCACCGACAACGCCGACCAGTTGATCGACCGCCTGACCCGCGAGGCCAACCAGGCGCGGCAGGCCGAGATCACCCAGGAAATCAACGAAATCGTCAGCGGCGCGAACGCGCTGACACAGCAGTAGGCAGGAGTGGACATGACCCAGACGACTCTTGAGGCCCCGGTGGCGGACAAGGCGCCGGGAACCGGGCGGGTGTCGCGCGTGATCGGCGCGGTGGTCGACGTGGAGTTCCCGGCTGACCGGCTTCCCGAACTCCACAACGCGTTGCGCGTGGACGTCGGCGACGGGGACGACAAGCACACCGTCACCCTGGAGGTCGCGTTGCAGGTCGGCGACGACACGGTGCGCGCCATCTCGCTGAAGCCGACCGACGGCATGCGCCGGGGCAGCGCCGTCGTGGACACCGGCGCGCCGATCTCGGTGCCGGTGGGCGAGGTGACCAAGGGCCACGTGTGGAATGTCACCGGCGACTGCCTGAACGACGACGTGACCAAGCTGGAGATCAAGGAGCGTTGGCCGATCCACCGCGACCCGCCCGCCTTCGACCAGTTGGAGCCGAAAACCCAGATGCTCCAGACTGGCATCAAGGTGCTCGACCTGCTCACCCCGTACGTGCAGGGCGGCAAGATCGGCCTGTTCGGCGGCGCGGGCGTCGGCAAAACGGTCCTCATCCAGGAGATGATCTACCGGATCGCCCACGACTTCGGCGGCACGTCGGTGTTCGCGGGCGTCGGCGAGCGCACCCGTGAGGGCAACGACCTCATCCACGAGATGATGGAGGCCGGCGTCATGAAGGACACGACGCTGGTGTTCGGCCAGATGGATGAGCCGCCGGGCACGCGTCTGCGCGTGGCGCTGTCGGCGTTGACGATGGCCGAGTACTACCGCGACGTGGAGAGCCAGGACGTGTTGTTGTTCATCGACAACATCTTCCGTTTCACCCAGGCCGGTTCCGAGGTCTCCACGCTGCTGGGGCGGATGCCGTCCGCCGTGGGCTACCAGCCGAACCTGGCCGACGAGATGGGCCAGTTGCAGGAGCGGATCACGTCGACGCGCGGCCACTCCATCACGTCCATGCAGGCCATCTACGTGCCCGCCGACGACTACACCGACCCGGCCCCGGCCACGACGTTCGCACACCTGGACGCCACCACCGAGCTGAGCCGTGACATCGCCTCGCGCGGCCTGTACCCCGCCGTCGACCCGCTGACGTCCACGAGCCGCATCCTCGACCCGCAGTTCATCGGCCAGGAGCACTACGACGTGGCCACGCGCGTCAAGCAGATTTTGCAGCGCAACAAGGAACTCCAAGACATCATCGCCATCCTCGGCGTCGACGAGCTTTCCGAAGAAGACAAGGTCATCGTCGGGCGCGCGCGGCGCATCCAGCAGTTCTTGTCCCAGTCGACGTATATGGCCGAGAAGTTCACCAACGTGCCGGGCACGACCGTCCCGTTGGAGGACACGATCTCCTCGTTCAAGATGATCTGCGACGGCGAAGTGGACCATGTGGCCGAGCAGGCGTTCTTCAACGTCGGCGGCATGGACCAGGTCATGGAGAACTGGGCGAAGATGCAGAAGGAAAGCTGACATGGCCTCTATCCGGGTCGAGGTGGTCGCCGCGACCGGCGTCGTCTGGGAAGGCGACGCGGCCTCGATCATCGCGCGGACGACTGAGGGCGACATCGGCATCTTGGCCGGGCATGAGCCGTTGCTCGGCGCGCTGGCGCCCTGCGCCGTCGAGATCGAGACCCAGGACGGCAAAAAGCAGGTGGCGTTCGTGGACGGCGGATATGTCTCCGTCGCGGACAACCGCGTGTCGGTCCTGAGCCAATACGCGCGTATGGCCGCCGACATCGACGCGGCCGCCGCGCAGAAAGAACTGGACGCGGCCCAAAAGGCCGCCGACGCGGACGGCGCCGACGAGGACGCCGCCCACCAGTACCGGGTAGCCCAAGCCCAGATGCGTGCCGTCGACCTGTCGTCGGGCACGGTAAGGGGCGAGTGAGCCCCGATGGCTGATTCCCTCGCCCGCCCATGCGCCCTTGGATGCATTCTGTAAAGGGACTGGGCGGCGATGGACTGGCTGATATGGTGCGAGGTTTTCGCCGCCGTGGTGGTGGTCGTGATCGTCGCGTCGGCGGTCTGGATGATCGCGCGCAGCCGGTGGCTGGGGCGTCGCGGCGGCATGTTCGAATGCCGCTTCAGCCCGCCGTCGGCGGCGCCCCAGAAAAGCGCCGTGTGGCTGACCGGCTTTGCGCGCTAAGACGGCAACACCCTGCAATGGTTCCGCGCGTTTTCGCTGTGGCTGCGTCCGGCCAAGACCTTCGACCGGCTGGCGACGGTCGTGAAATCACAACGGATGCCTGACCCCCGTGACGCGGGACAACTGCTGTCCGACGACCGCGTGGTCGAACTGCGCACCGACCAGGGCCTGTGGCAGTTGGCCATGACGGGGGATTGCCTGACCGGCCTGCTCAGTTGGCTGGAGGCGGCCCCGCCAGGCGCCCGGCAGTGGGCCGAGGGCCACTGAGGCGTGTTATCGGCGGAGGGCTTCGATGGGTTGGATGTGGGCTGCTTTCCAGGCTGGGCGGGCGCCTGCGATCAGTGAGGTGGCCATGCCGATGAGGGGTCCGGTGGCGGTGGTGGCGGGGTCGAGGAGTGCGGTCCAGTGGTTGGCGAGGGCGACGGCTAGGACGACGAGGGTGGCGATGGCGGTTCCGATGAGGCCGCCGAGCAGGCCGAGGGATGCTGTTTCGGCGAGGAATTGGGTCAGGATGTTGCGGCGGGTGGCGCCTGTGGCGCGGCGTAGGCCGATTTCGGGGGTTCGTTCGATGACGGTGGTGTAGGTGGTGTTGGCGATGCCGACGGCTCCCATGAGCAGGGTGATGGCGGCGAGTGCCCACAGGAGGGATTGGAGGGCGTCGGTGATGTGGGATTGGATGGCCAACTGGTCGTTGATGGGGTCGACGGTGACGTGGTCGGGTTGGTCGGGGCGGATGGCCAGGGGTGTCTCGTGGGCGATTTGGTGGGCTGCGCCCAGGCGGGTGGCGATGAGCATGTGGGCCGGTGTTTGGGGTGAGGGGAGTTGGCCGTTGTGGGCGGCGGTGGTGGTGGGGATGATGATTTGGCTGAGTGTTTCGGGTTCGCGGGTGACGTCGGCGAGGATGCCGATGACGGCGTAGCCGGTGCCGTGGATGTAGACCACGGGTGTGGGGATCAGGTGGGAGATGCCCAGGTCGCGGGCTGCTGTGGGGCCCAGGACGGCGACGGGGAGGTGGTTGTTTTGTTCGTAGGCGTCGAAGAGGACGCCTTGGGCCAGGGTGGCGCCGGCGGCTTGGAAGTAGCCGGGGGAGGCGGCCATGATTTCCACGGGGACTCCGGTGGCGCGGGGGTCGAGGCTGGTGGTGACGGTGGGGAGGGCGTTGCCGGGTAGGGTCCAGGTGATTCCGGCGGCGGTGACGCCGTTGAGGGCGCGGACGTTGGTTTCGGCGTCGGCGGGGAATCCCTTTTGCAATTCATATCAGCTACAGCCGTCGCAATCTCTGTGGCAGCAGGGGGCTGGGCAGCCCCGTCGATACTGAATGTCCACTGAGTTGCCACGCTGACGGGATCAGTCACTTGAAAACCCGCTGATTTCATACACTGGACCCACTTGGCCGTGACCGCGACAACCCGGCTGTCATGGGTTGGGCGAGGCGCAGCAGGTAGAGCAGGGCTGTGTGGAAGAACCCTGAAATCACCCCAGTCGTTGCCGAACGGCATCTGCTTGAGGCCTTGGTTGTCGCAATCGTTTCCGAGCTGGTCCGAGACGGTTTGCGATGGCCCAGAAGTTACTGAACCTTGATCGGGGGCCAGCCAGTGATAGCCGACCGTCGCGGCTCTGTCCGGTTCAAAATAGCCCCACAGATCGGAAAACTCGGCGTCTTCCAGGACTGGGTTGCCGACGAACTGTGCGAGGTTGCCATCGAATTGGTACGTGGCTGACGACCCACCGGCTGCATAACATTGCGTCACCATCCCCGCCTGCGCCCGCGCCAATGCGAGGATCTGCGCAGGGGACGGACGATAGGCGTCCAAGGGACGGCCAGCCTGACTCGGCTCCGTGATAACCGGGATGGGGCCGATACTCGGCTCCGGCGCCGCGTTCGCCGCTGAACCACCCGATGTGCAGCCGGCACAGCACAAACCTGCCATGACGACGATGGCGACCGCCCCGCTTGTCACCTGCGCGGCGCGGCTCATGCGTGTGGCCATATGGCCAGCTATTTTTCTATGTCCCATATGCCATAGCGGCCAGGCAATCTCGATGGTTTGGAATTGCTTGTCGCGAATTATCCATGCAGACCACGCGCCGGACAACTCTGCCCAACATGGTGATAGTAAAACCCCAGATAATCGCTACAAATATCGCCTGACCTTTTTAACCTCCATGTGCTTGAGACTAGCCGTCATCCGCAGAAATCGACTGCTTCACATGTCCGGTATTTCTACCCCGGGTGGCGTTGCCGCGAAATTGAATGGTCATATCAATGGAGTCCCCGGGACTGCTGTGGTCGCAGCTGCATCGGCATGCGCGGCCCTGCAGGGTCCGTCAATAGGTGGAGGGCTGCCGTCGGGGGGCCCACAGCGTTTCGCCGGACTGTTGGGCGGTGGTGCGCGCCAGGATGAACAGGAGGTCGGACAGGCGGTTGAGGTAGGTCGTGACCGCCGGGTTGACGGTGCCGGGCTGCACGCGCCACGCGGCTCGTTCGGCGCGGCGGACGACGGTGCGCGCCAGGTGCAACAGGGCGGACGTCTGGTTGCCGCCGGGCAAGACGAACGAGCGCAACGGGGGGAGGTCTGCGTTGAACTGGTCGCACCAGGCTTCCAGTTGGTCGACGTAGGCGTCGTCGACGCGCAGGGCCGGGGGAGTGTGGGGGTCCGGTTCGGCATCGGGCCAGTTGGGGTTGGACAGGTCGGCGCCGACGTCGAACAGGTCGTTTTGGACGCGGCTGATCACGTCACGAAGGTCGTCGGGGAGATCCGGCTGCACGGCGACCAGCCCGATGACGGCGTTGGCCTCGTCCACGTCGCCGTACGCCTCGACCCGTGGGTCCGATTTGGCCGCCTCCGACAGGTCCGAGAGGCGGGTGCGTCCGCCGTCTCCGGTTTTGGTATAGATCCGTGTCAGGTTCACCATGCGACCTATCCTAGATTCGTGATGATGAGAAAAATGACAGTTGCCCTCGTGGCGGGACTCGCGGCGGCGACGCTCGCCGGGTGCGCCGCGCAAACCCCTGCCGCGCCCGCAGCGTCCGCCCCGGCGGCCTCCGTGCCCGCAGCCTCCGCGCCTGCCGCGTCGGCCCCGGCCCAAGCGGCAGCGGGTACCGTGACCTGCACCTACACGCCCAGCGGGACGGCGGCCAAGGCCGTCAATTTGCCGAACGGGACGAACGTGCCCGCCACCGGCACCACGTCGTTGACTCTGATGCTGAACGACAAGCCGGTCCAGTTGACGCTCGACCGCGCCAAGGCGCCGTGTACGGTGAACTCGTTCGTGTCGCTGGCCTCCCAGGGTTACTTCGACAACACGTCCTGCCACCGGCTGACCACCAGCGGCATCTTCGTGCTGCAATGCGGCGACCCCACCGGCACGGGCACAGGCGGTCCCGGATACTCGTTCGGCGACGAGTTGGCGGGCATCACCGGCTATCCGGCGGGGACGCTGGCGATGGCCAACGCGGGCCCGAACACCAACGGCTCGCAGTTCTTCATCGTCTATCAAGACACACAGCTTTCGCCCGCTTACACGGTCTTCGGGACGGTCAGCGCCACCGGGATGGACGTGGTGAACGCCATCGCCGCCGGAGGGACGGACAACTCGAACGGGCAGGGCGACGGCAAGCCGTTGCTGCCGGCGAAGATCACGTCGGTGACAGCCGGGTAGCACCCCTCACGCCGTCGGGCACTGGGCGTCGAACCGTTCCAGTGCCCCGATGACGGCGTCCGGCTGGTCCGCGTGGACCCAGTGGCCGGCGTCGGGCACCACCTGGCGTGCCACGGCGGGAAAGAGCGCGCGCATCGCGGCGAAGTCCGCGTCGCTGGTGTAGCCGGATCGGTCGCCCACCAGCCACAGCACCGGCCCGTCGTAGGTGCCCTCGACGGGCGGCCATCCGGCGATCGCCTCCAGGCTGTCGCCCAGCAACTCAAGGTTCGGCTGCCAACGCCACGGGCCGGACGCCAGGTTTTGCCCCAGCAGCCCGCGCACGGACGCGTCGGGGATCGAGGCCGCCAGCAGGGCGTCGGCCTGGGTGCGGCTGGTCAGCGTGGCCAGATCGAGCCCGCGCATCGCGGCCACAAAGGTGTCGAAACCGTTGATCGTCACCGACGGCACGGGCGCGATATCCACCACCGCCAACCCCGCCACCAATCCGGGGTGGCGCAACGCGACCAGCATGGCCACCTTCCCGCCCAGCGAGTGCCCCACGAGGACGACCGGCCCGCCATCGGCCCTGGCCATCGTCGCGGCAACGTCGTCGGCGTACTGGCGGTAGTCGAAGCGTTCGCTCCAATCGCTGCGACCGTGGTCGGGCAGGTCGACCAGCAACGACCCCAACCCGCGCGCGGCCAGCGCCCGCGCGGCCGTCGCCCAGTTGCGGCCCCGTCCGAACAACCCGTGCAAGAAGACGAAACGGGGCGGCGTGTCGCCGACGGTCTGGGTGAACAACATCAATGCCTCAGCTTCCAACAGGCGGTGTGCCAGTGCCGTCGGTCCGCCACGGCAGAACTGGACCCGATGGCGGGTTGCGCCGGCCAGACGACCACGTGCGTCGTCCCTGGCGAGACGACGAGGTCGCACCCAGGGCAGCGGTACGTCTTGGCGGCGTTCTCGGCCCGCATGGTCTCCACCATCCACTGCCCGTCGGCCTTGTTTTCCCGCGACGCGAACCGCGTCAGCAGCGGACGCGGCGCGCGCAGATGTTTGGACGGATGTTTGGGCATGGTCCCAGGGTAGCGGCCTCGGCGGTCTTTGACCGGATAGGCTTGTCTGCGTGCGTTTGCTGATTGCCCGGTGCCAGGTGGACTATGCCGGACGGCTGAGCGCGCATCTGCCGATGGCGACCCGATTGATCATGGTGAAGGCCGACGGGTCCGTGTCTATCCATGCCGACGACCGGGCGTACAAGCCGTTGAACTGGATGAGCGCGCCGTGCACGCTGAGCGTCGGCGATCCCGATGAAGAGTCGGCACCCGAGGTGGAACAGATCTGGGACGTCCACAGCCCGTCGGGGGACACGCTGCGGATTTCGTTGGGCGAAGTGCTCCACGATTCCAGCCACGAGTTGGGCGTCGACCCCGGCCTAGTCAAGGACGGCGTCGAGGCGCACCTGCAAGCGCTGTTGGCCGACAACCCGGCGACGTTCGGCGACGGGTGGACGCTGGTACAGCGGGAGTTCGCCACGCCGATCGGGCCTGTTGACCTGCTGTTCCGCGACGAGGCCGGGGTCTACGTCGCCGTCGAGGTCAAACGGCGCGGCGAGATCGACGGCGTCGAGCAGTTGACCCGCTATCTGCACCTGATGAACGCCGACCCGCTCATGGCCCCCGTGCGCGGGGTTTTCGCGGCGCAGGCCATCAAGCCGCAGGCGCGCGTGTTGGCCTCCACGCGGGGGATCGACTGCCTGGTGGTCGACTACGACGCGCTGCGCGGCCTCGACCATCCCGAGGACCGGCTTTTCTGACCACAGACTTTCGCTAACCATCCGCAAGGCCGTGCGTCGCTGCCCGCAACCCCTGGGATGGCGCGATAAAATCGTGGCTTCCGCCGCATCCAAGCATGAAGGTCGTGGTCTGATTGTCCGATGGGTTCGTCCACCTGCACTGCCACTCGGAGTACTCCATGCTCGACGGGGCGGCGCGGCTCAAGGCGCTGGTCAAGGGCTGCGAGCAGATGGGGATGCCCGCGCTGGCCGTCACCGACCACGGGAACATGTTCGGCGCCTTTGACTTCTACGAGACGGCCCACGACACGCCCGTCAAGCCGATCATCGGCCTGGAAGCCTATCTGACCCCCAAGACGAAGCGAGGCGAGCGCACGCGCGTGCAGTTCGGCGACGGGACCGGCGACGACGTGGCGTCTAAAGGCGCCTACACGCACATGACGATGTGGGCCGAAAACCCCGACGGCATGCACAACCTGTTCCGGCTGAGTTCGCTCAGTTCGTTGGAGGGGTTCTTCTACAAGCCACGCGCCGACCGGGAACTGCTGAACCGGTATCACCAGGGGCTGATCGCCACCACCGGGTGCCCGTCGGGAGAGGTGCAGACGTACCTGCGGCTGGGGCAGTACAAGCAGGCGCTCGCCTCGGCGGCGGAATTCCGCGACATTTTCGGGCCGGAGAACTTCTTCGTCGAGTTGATGGACCACGGCTTGACGATCGAGAACAAGGTGCGCCGCGACCTGCTGCGGCTGGCCAAAGACCTGGGGCTGCCGTTGGTCGCCACGAATGACCTGCACTACGTCCACGCCGACGACGCCGAGGCCCACGACGTGTTGTTGTGCGTCTCCTCCGGCTCAAACAAAGACACGCCGGACCGCTTCAAATTCGACGGCAACGGGTATTACCTCAAATCGCCCGAGGAAATGCGCGAGTTATTCCGGGAACTTCCCGACGCCTGCGACAACACGTTGGCCATCGCCGAACGCTGCCAGACGCATTTCGACGAGGGCGTCGGGACGTATATGGCCCGTTGCGACGTGCCTGCGGGCGAAACGG
>Ga0123357_10000794_pt1 | contig 31948 bp, 20 predicted proteins | sample TergutEmb28metaG_FD_89873 | JGI IMG/M metagenome (GOLD analysis project Ga0123357, IMG submission 89873) | Embiratermes neotenicus P4 segment gut microbial communities from Petit-Saut dam, French Guiana - Emb289 P4 | ecosystem: Host-associated > Arthropoda: Insects > Digestive system > Gut ...
AAAACGTTTCATATATCCTGTTTGAAAAAACACCCCATTTTTTTGTACAAGCTCTACAAGTTTTTTGGAATCGGACGGATTGGTACAAAGCGGTTTTTCGCAGAAAATATTTTTGTATCCCGCTTCTATTGCCGCAGCACTTGCTTCGTAATGCATGTAGTTCGGCAGCGCCACAACAATACCATCCAGATCCTTTTCTTTTGTTAAGAGTTCCCTGTAATCCCGGTAATACACAGCGTTAAATCTTTTTGAAGCAGCGCTGCCCTGCGCTTCGTCGGCCGAGGCAACCGCAGCAACCTGTATCTCTTTTAGTTTTTCCACAGCAGAAAAGTGACACTGGGTAATAACCCCCGTGCCCAAATAACCAAACCGTACCATAATCAATCTCCTTAAGGGATAATACAGGGTGTCTTTTTTTTTGTTTTGTGTCTAGTATTTGCACGTTATTTAATGCATTTCGTTGAAAATTGAAACGTTTTAGTTGACAATTGAAACGTTTCAATTGTATAATTTTACCAGATTAAAATTTCCAGGAGGATGATATGAAAAAACGGATAGCAGCAATGCTTATTATCGGTGTTTTTGCAACCGCCATTGTATGGAGCAGCGGAGGCCAGAGCAGCGGGAATATGTCAGGGCAGGGAAGTTCTGCAGGGAGTCAGGTAGCCAATATGAATCCCACAGGTTACCCTATTGCCATACAGCCGGCCACACTCCGGGTAGCTGTACAAAAACGCCCGCAGCATAACCGATCGGTTGCGGACTTTGCGTATTTCGCAGAATTGCAAAAAAAGACTAACGTTAATATCGATTGGGTTGAATGGGATTCCGCTTCTATAGACGAAAAGAGACAGCTTGCCTTTGCCACAAATCAGCTGCCTGATGTATTGCTCTGCGGGGTAACCAATATGGTAAATTATTATGGCAATCAGAAATTGCTTACTCCGCTTAATGATCTGATCAGTAAATATGCCCCGGATATTCAGGCTGCCTTGAAAGCCTACCCGGATACTGTCTCCATGATGACAAATCCGGATGATGGTAAATGGTACGCTATGGTCTATATACAGGATCCAATGTATACGACAATAAGCGGCATTGATTTGTATATAAACAAGAAATGGCTTGATAACCTTGGTCTTAAGGTACCGGAGACCATAACAGACTTTCATAACGCTTTGCTGGCATTTAAAAACAGGGATGCGAATGGTAACGGCAACCCTAATGATGAAATTCCCTTTTCTTTCTGCTACCAGGAAGGAGCGCCGGAATATTCGTATTTGGGCCTTTATATCATGTTTTTCCCCTTCGGAGTGGCTGAATATAACAACCACATGATGGTTGTAAACGGTAAATTGCAGCATACATTCACAATGCCTGCTTTCAGGGATGGTGTAAGATTTTTAGGAGATATGTACAAGGAAGGACTCATCGACCCTGAAAGTTTTTCCTATAATCGGCAGCAGTATTTCGCCGCGTGTCAGAGTAAAGAAGTAGGCGCCGGTATTGCTTATGCTGTTGCCAATAACTTTGGGCGGCAAAAAGAACCTGATTATGTTCCGCTGTTCCTGAAAGGTCCCAACGGAGAGGACCCTGTAATATTCAGGTCTCAGGGCAGCGGCGATCCCGGCAGCGGGCCGGCTATAGCGGCATCATTCAAAATACCTGAAATAGCTATCCGCTGGATCAATGAATTATACAAGCCGGAGATGGCTGCCCAGATTATCCATGGCGAAGTCGGGAAATATATAATACCTTCAACAGATCCCCAATATTTATACCAATTTTCAGCCATTCCGCAGGGTGTCAGTGAAGATGAGTACCGTTTTACAATTTCAAATGCCCTGGGGACTCCGTTATACGCACCGAAAAATTATGTACCGATTAGTTCTTTTAACATAGGAAAGAAACAAATTGATGCAATCAAAGAGCCGTATTTTGTCAAAGATCCTCTTCCCAATTTTGTATTTAATGATGCCGAATTGAATGAGATTCAACCTATGAAGACCGAACTAAATACCTTCGCGATGAATACCCTCGCGAACTGGATTGTTAAAGGTACAGTAGATGCCGAATGGGATCAGGTACAGCAGCAATTAAACAGGATGGGGCTGCCCCGTTATATGGAGATTTACCAGAAAGTTTACGACCGGATGATGGCTTCCCGATAGAGGCTGTCGTTATCAGCCATCATTTCCCCGTATACAATGACTGGTTTAATGTTAATATCATTGTCTAAAATACAGAAATCGGCGTTCTTGCCGGGAGCAAGAACGCTTTTTCTGTGCGGCAGAAAATCTTCACCTGGTTCATTTACGAGTAAAAATAATCCTGTGGGAATAATCATTATCATGCCCCCTGTGCCGGCTCAAAATAATTTAGTATACTGGTAACCTTAACGGAGTACATTATGCTAGTTCTGAAATTCGGCGGTTCATCGGTCAGCACCAGGCAGGGGCTGGAAAAAATTATCGGCATTCTCAAGGACGGGGAGCACAGGGACAGGACCACTGTGGTGGTGGTTTCAGCGTTTTCCGGGGTTACAGACAGCCTTATCCGCATCAGCCGCGCGGCAGCGGCCGGGGAAAAATACCACGAAAAAATTATCGAAATAGAAAAACTGTATCTGGATATGGCCCAGGAGTTTTTGAGCGGCGGGATTCTGGAGTTTGTCGCGGAAAACCTTGAACAGCAGGTTTCCGAACTTATAAGAGTGCTGGACAGCGCTGCGGTGCTAAGGGAATTGTCCCTGCGGACCCTGGATATGGCGATGAGTTTTGGCGAAAGGTTTTCTGCGGCGGTAATTGCGGCGATTTTTAACAGCCGCGGAATTTTGTCGGTATGCCTGGACACCAGGCCGCTGATCCGGACGGACAGCCATTTTGGCAAGGCGCGTTTCCTGCCGGAGGAAACCTATCCCCGCATACGCGCGTATTTTAATTCACTTGAGGCAGACAACAAAAAGGGCGCAAGGCCCATACAGGTAACCACCGGCTTTATTGCGACAGCCGCCGACGGATCGATTACAACCCTGGGAAGGGGAGGCTCCGATTTAACAGCCGCCATTTTCGCGGTGGCGCTGGACGCAGAGGAGCTGGAGATTTGGACCGATGTTGACGGTATTCTGACAGCAGATCCAAGACAGGTAACCAACGCTTTCCGGATTAAAAGCATCTCGTATGCGGAGGCCATGGAGCTGTCCCATTTTGGGGCAAAGGTTATTTACCCGCCGACGATAAGACCGGCTCTGGAAAAACGTATACCTATCAGAATCAAAAACACCTACAATCCGACATGCCCGGGAACCGCGGTTGTCTGGGAGCCTGAAGAAGGCGCGTACCCGATAAGGGGCATAAGTTCCAACAGCGATATTTCTCTTGTATGCATCGAAGGATCCGGCATGGTCGGCGTTACCGGTTTCTCGGCCAGGCTTTTTACCGCCCTGGCCCGCAGCGGAATCAACATAATTTTTATAACACAAAGTTCAAGCGAATATTCAATCTGCATAGCGGTGCTGCCCTCTGACGCTATAGCGGCGGCCGAAGCCGCCTCTGTTGAATTCAGCAGGGAAATATCGGCCGGTTCAATTGATCCTCCGGCCATTGAAAAAGACCTTTCGATAATTGCCGTTGTAGGGGCCAGAATGAAGAAGACCCCCGGTATTTCAGGCAAGATTTTCCATGCACTTGGCAGGAACGGCATAAGCGTTGTCGCTATTGCCCAGGGTTCATCGGAGATGAATATTTCCGCGGTAATTTCAAAACAGGACGAGACAAAGGCCCTCAACGCGATTCACGAGGCCTTCTTCCTGTCCGGCGTGCGTTCTGTAAACCTCTTTTTGCTGGGGATAGGTCTTATCGGAGGGACCCTCCTGGAACAGATTGCAAAGCAGCGTGAGATACTCGCGGATGAATACAAAATATTAATCAACCTTATAGGCATTGCCGATTCCAAAAAAATGATATTTAAGGCAGCAGGCCTTGATCCAAGAAACGCAAGAGACATGCTTAAGGGCCGGCTCCCGCCGGATGAATTTGACGATACCGGAATTCCTGTTCCGGTTGATCTGGCGGGATTTGTCGCTTCGATGAAGGCAATGAATCTACCCAATACCTGCTTTTGCGACTGTACAGCCAGCGACGAAGTTGCCGGATGGTACGCGGACATACTTCAGTCTTCCATACCGATTGTTACGCCCAACAAAAGGGCCAATGCCGGCTCCCTTGGTTACTACAAAACCCTTACCGGTTTTTCGCGCAGCCGCGGCATACCCTACCATTACGAGACAACAGTCTGTGCGGGCCTGCCTGTGATTTCCACTCTGCGCGATCTTTATATGTCAGGGGACAGGGTAAGGCGGATTGAAGCGGTGCTTTCCGGAACACTTAGTTATATATTTAATAATTTTGACGGCAAAAAAACATTCTCCGCACTGGTCAGGGAGGCAAAAGAAAAAGGCTACACCGAGCCCGATCCGCGCGATGACTTAAATGCCATGGACGCAGCACGCAAGGCCCTTATTCTGGCCCGCGAGTGCGGAATGTCCCTGGAGTTTTCTGCCGTGGAAATCGAACCCATTTTGCCGCAGCCGTGTTTTGAAGCCCGCAGTGTGGAAGCCTTTTTTACAGAGCTTGAAAAGTATGACAGTGATTTTGAAGCCCGCCGCCGCAAAGCCGCCGCAGAAGGCAAAACCCTGCGCTACATTGCGGTTATCGAAGAGGGGATGGCAAAACTGTCCCTGAGCGCGGAGGACAAAGACAGCCCCTTCCTGTCGCTGCAGGACGCGGACAATATTGTTGTCATTACCAGCGACCGTTATTCGTATTTACCCATGGTTATCAAAGGCCCGGGTGCGGGCGCGCAGGTTACAGCCGGCGGTATCTTCGCTGACATTGTCCATATTGCGCGGACTTTAGTATAAAAAAAGCCGGGGATTCGTTCTGGTTTCCCCGGCTATAAAATTCAGTTATTTTAAATTATTTTAAGCGGCTGTAAGCGGCCTGATCAATGGCGAGCAGCCTTGGCAGACCCATATTGTTGAGGGTTCTGATGTAGTTGTCCCATCCCGCGTCCACATCAACTCCGCCGCTGACGAACTGCGCCTTGGCTGTTCTTAAGTACATTGTTATGTCTGTAAACAGCTGGTTGCGTTCGGTTTGCTCTGATGCGGTGTAAGTCAGTGTCGGGAACGCGTCTAGGCCTTTTACATTGGCAGGACGTATGGCGCCGCGGTGCAGAAGGATCATCCACCCGGCGTTTTCAAATAATGCCTGGTTATTGTAAATTTCGCTGTCCGGTAAATCTTCGATAACACCCTGGAGTATGCCTTTGGGTGAGTTGAGCCACAGGAAAGCGTTTACAATAACGGCTTTACCGATGCGGAACGCTTCCGCGGATTCAAAACCTGGCTGGTCCTTGTATGTTGCCAGAACGCTCTTGCCGGGCAGGTAATCCAAATCTTCACGCCCGAATGTAAGACCTTCGTAGCCGAACCGGCCGGCCAGTGTGCCTTCGCCGTCTTCGTCGTAGAAGTAATCAAAAAGCCTTGCAAGCGCTTCCGGATACTTGGTTTTGGCGCTGATGAACGCTATACCGTTGGGGGTGATACGGGGTCTCATGGTATACTGGGGCTGGCTGTTATATTGAGAAGTCATGCCGCCGAACCATGCCCAGTTCATATCATAGGTATACGGCTTGCCGGCTAATTGATATATGGAAGCATTGCTGACAACACCAAGGGTATCCGCCGCGGCTTTTGCCCTGTATTGATCTATAGTCTGGATAAAGACTTCCGGGTCAAGCAGTTTTTCCTTATAAAGGTTGTTCATGTATTTGAGGAAGGCTTTGTAATTATCGGTTGTCTCGGCGATGCCTACTTTGCCGTTATCGGCGTAAATCTGGTAAGCGAGGCTGCCGGGAACAGCGCTGATTCCAAAAGCGGCAAGCATCGAACTTTCCAGTTGGCTCTGATCCCCGGGTGTATCAAAAAGATAGGACATTGGGATTTCATCATTTGGATTTCCGTTGCCGTTGGCGTCCTTGTCCCTAAAGGCCCTGAGCGCTGTTAATAAATCATCGGTTGTTTTTGGAACATCCAGGCCGACATTATTTAGCCAAACCGTATTTATGTATACACGGGGCATGACGGCTACTGTATTGGTATTAAGCTGCATGATTCCGTATATATTGCCGTCCTGGCTGGTCATTGATGTTTCGTATACAGGGTATTGTTTGAACAATTTTTCCATAAACGGCATCAGGTCGCGGTATTTGTTGAGGGGCAGGAAGTAACCGTCGCTGCCAAATTGATACATATCAAAAGGACTGACATTGCAGTTTACCATAATATCCGGCAGATCGTCGGATGCAAGCATTAAATTCAATTGCGTGTTCCAAACTGTCTGTTCAAAACCTGTACAATCCATTTTTATGCCAAGCCTTTTTTCAATTTCCTGTACCTGGATCCTTTCGTTCCAGGGCGCCTGGCCGGCAAGCGCTCCGCCCCCCATCAGTTTAACCGTGATGGTATCATTGCAGATTGGGTAGCCTGTTTTGTTATAATAATTACTTGCGGCAGTTTGCGGCGCGGCGGACGAACTTTGTCCCCCGGCTGTTACTGTTGCCAATGCTGCGGCCAAAAGCAGAACCAAAACGAACAATGTTTTCTTCTTCAGCATACCAAATTCTCCTTTTTATAAAAATTAATATTAGCCAATAAATAATCAGCCCTTTACTGAACCGAGCATGACTCCCTTGGCAAAATATTTTTGAAGCCACGGATACACTATGAGCATGGGAGCGGTAGACACGACGATTACCCCGTATTTTAAAAGGTTCGCGTTATCCTGCTGCTTGAGGATATAATCGATTTCTTCGGTGCTGAGCCCCGAACCCATGACGCTTAACATTTGAGTCTGGATTAAAATCTCCCTTAGAAAAAGCTGAAGCGGATAAAGCCCCCTGTCCTTGAGGTAGATCATCGCCTGGAAATATTCGTTCCAGTGCCCGACCCCGTAATACATTGCAAGCACAACAACAATGGGGCTGGAAAGCGGCAGGATAATTTTAAAGAAAATTCCAAAGTCACTGTAACCGTCTATGCGGGCAGCTTCCTGCAGTTCCCATGGTATTGTATTTGCAAAAAATGTACGGGCGACGATTAGGTTATAGACAGAGACAAGCCCCAAAATTAACAGAACCGCCCTTGTGTTTACAAGCCCGAATGACGAAACATTAAGGTAATGCGGTATTAATCCTCCGCTTACATACATGGTAATAATAAAAAAAGTCATAATAATGGTACGGGCCGGAAAATCCCTGCGAGAGAGTGCGTAGGCGCATGGCAAAGTAAATATCAGATTAAGCAATGTGCCGGCTACTGTATAAAAAACAGTATTAGCGTATCCAATCCACAGTTCCCTGTACCTTACAACGTATTCATAACCCTGTATGGTTAAACCTTTGGGAAGCAGCAGAACCTTGCCGCTGGAAACCAGCAGCGGATCGCTTACAGAGGCCGATACAACGAACAATATGGGGTAAATTGTAACAAGAAAAATAAGGGCAAGCAAAAATGAGTTAATAAAAACAAATACAGTATCCGAATTAAAATAAAATTTTTTATATTTTAGCGCCATATTATTTCCCTTACCACAGGCTGCTCTCGGATACCCTGCGGGAAATCCAGTTTGTAAGAATCAGAATGGTTGAATTTATTACTGAATTAAAAACACCGGTAGCGGTGGAAAAAGAAAAATCCATACGTTCAAGGCCCATCCGGTATACATACGTAGAAATAACTTCCGAACCCATTAGGTTTGTGGAATTCTGGAGCAGGAAGGTTTTTTCGTATCCAATGTCCAGAATATTCCCGCAGCGAAGTATGAACAATATGGCTATTGTAGGAACCAGCACCGGCAGATTGATTTGTATGATCCGCTGCAGACGGTTGGCGCCGTCAATTTCTGCGGCTTCCAGAAGACTGATGTCAACCCCGGCCAGGGCCGCGAAATAAATTATCGCAGCCTAGCCTGTACTCTGCCAGATGCCGCTGAGGACATAAATCCATTTGAACATCGAAGAGCTCTGCATAAAAAAAATCCGCTCTCCCCCAAGCAGTTCGATAAACCTGTTAATTATGCCGGTGCTTGGGCTAAGGAACATTGTTATCATTCCGCAGATAACAACCGTTGAAATAAAATGCGGCAGGTAAACAACGGTCTGGAAAATTTTCTTGGTCCGCAAATTTTTGATTTCGTTGGCCATAAGCGCGAGAATAATCGGCATGGGGAAACCCAGTACCAGGCCAAGAACGCTCAAGGTAAGCGTGTTTCTTATAATTATGGGAAACCAGTATGAACTGAACAGCCTTGTAAAATTTTCAAAACCAACCCAGGGGCTGCCCCATACGCCGAGTCTTATTCGGTAATTTTTAAACGCTATAAGGACCCCGTACATGGGTTTATACTGAAATAAAATCAAAAAAGCCATTGCCGGCAGCACCATTATGTAGAGCTGCCAATATGTACGGATGTGGTGTAATACTCCCTTTTTGCTGTTTAAAAGGATTGCTGTTTGCTGAACCTGGCTCACAAGAATAGAATATAGGTATTTTTAATATAATGTCAAGAAAATTCAAATAAACAACGAAATTCAAACAAACAAAAATTTAGACAAATGCTTGACATGTTCTTCAAATAATATATTCTGATGTATATGGAAACTTATATCGAAAATAAAAATATCCGCGAACGCGGCGAGCGGACCAAATGGTTCACGCAGGCGCGCTTTGGCATGTTTATACACTGGGGTCTTTATGCCATTCCAGCGCGGGGCGAATGGGTAAGAAGCACGGAACGCATGCCGCACCAGGATTATTTAAAGTATTTTAATGAATTTACGGCCGCTGATTACAATCCCAGGGAATGGGCGCGGCTGGCAAAAAAGGCCGGAATGAAGTACGCGGTGCTTACGGCAAAGCATCATGACGGCTTTTGTCTGTGGGATACCAAACTTACCGATTTTAAAGCAACAAATACACCGGCAAAAAGGGATTTGGTCAGGGAATATCTGGAAGCTTTCAGGGCAGAGGGCATAAAGGCCGGGCTTTATTTTTCGATAATCGACTGGCGGCATCCGGATTATCCGCATTTTGGGGACAGACAGCATCCGGAGCGCGATAACCCTGCCTGCAAAAATGACGGCCGGGATTTTAACCGTTATCTGGATTTTATGCACGGCCAGATCAGGGAACTGTTAACAGGCTACGGCAAGCTGGACATAATGTGGTTTGACTTTTCCTATAAAGACGCTGTCAATGATATGAGGGGCGCCAAATGGAAGGCACAGGAACTTATTAACATGGTGAGGGAACTGCAGCCCCATCTTATAATAGACAACCGTCTTGAAGGCTCCGGCGAAAATTCCGGAACCATACTTACAGCCAATCCTTCTGACTTTGCCGGAGACTTCGCGTGTCCGGAGCAGATGATTCCTCCCCGGGGTATAGTTAACGAAATGGGGCAGCCGGTTCCCTGGGAAGCCTGCATTACCTTAAATAATAATTGGGGTTATTGCGCAGCCGACCGCCACTGGAAATCCGCGCAAATGGTAATCCGTATGCTTACCGAATGTGTTTCAAAAAACGGCAACCTGCTTTTAAACGTTGGGCCGGACGCCAGGGGGCGCATTCCCGCAGAATCAATAAAAATCCTAGAGGATGTAGGCCGATGGATGGCGGACAACGGCGAAAGCATTTACGGATGCGGCATGGCAGATTTTCCAAAACCTGAATGTGGGCGTTTTACCCAAAAGGAAAATCTGCTTTACGTTCATGTTTATGAACCGCAGTGCGGCGGTATATGTTTGTCCGGGCTTGCAGGCAAAATAGAAAAGATGAGGCTGCTGGCCGATAAAAGTGAAATTAAAACCGCCCGGCACTGGAACCAGAGCGAATATCCTGCAGACGCCTTTTTCTTTTTAAACCCGGCAACAAATGATAATTATCCGCTGCCGGATTCCAGGGATACTGTTGTTGAGATTACATTAAAATAAATAAACCGGACTGGATTCCATCTTCGCCAGGATATCTTCGAATACGCCCATGTCCCAGGCCAGGTCGAGAATGCAGTATTTATTGCGCATCATCTGGGCCTTGCGTGCTGTAGCAATCGTGCGGGTTCTGGTAAGGCCGACGGTTTCCGGAGTCAGCGGACAGCCGGCCCTGCCGAGCAGATCCTTCATTTCGCGGTAGGGCAAAAGCCTTTCCATTACGCCGGCCCGTACTTCTTTCCAGGAATCGCGGAAACACTGATTAATTTTTTCCGCTGCCCTGTCATCCATCAGTTTATTTAAAGCGGTCTCGGTTATTCCGCTGCAGGCGCTGCTTCCCTTAAAAGCCGCTTCTGTTTCCGCCTTGCGGGCTGCTTTGCCGGGGCGCTGGAATCCTTTTGGCACTGGCGGCGGGCCTGACGGATCCGCGAAAAACAGTTCGGTAAAAGCTGTGGCAGCCAGTGTTCCTATTGTAACCTTGTGTCCGTGGGTGACAGGCACTCCGTCAACACAAAGGTCTTCCATTTCCCACACGTGGCTGTAAAGATGCTCCGAGCCGGAAACCGGACGGGAATCCTTGTAGTACTGCATCGCGAATCCGGTAATTGCCAGCGACTGAAACAGTGCGATGATTGCCTGCGGATCGCCTTTGGCAGCGCTGACTGATTTTTTTAACGCGGGTAAAAGTCCGTTCTGGGTCATGGTCCAGCAGACTTCGTCGATTGCAGGAGCCTCCGGAGCGCCGGCTGTTCCGGCCTTTGCGGCGATAATCCAGTCCGTGCCGGTTATGATTTTACTGGCAAGGTCTCCAAAACCGGAAGACGCGAGGTAGGCGGGAGCGGCCGCGATTATGTCAATGTCGGCGGCCAGTACTTTAGGAGCCGGGCAGGGAAGTGTCTGCTTGTAGCCGTCCAGCAGCAGGGCCGCTCCGTTTGGTGTAAAACCGTCAACAGAAGCCGCGACCGGAACGCTTAAGTAGGGGATTTTTAATTCAGAAGAAGTACATTTTACCAGGTCGTTGACAGTACCGGCGCCCACTGATATCGGGACGATATTATCGCTGCCCGGCAGTGAACTGATCCATTTTTTAAGCATACCCACATACTTATAATCCGCGTGCAGTCTTGGCTCTCCCGGGAATATATGCGAGCCGGCAATTTTTTTACCTGCTTTTTCCAGAATCTTCTGAACTTTATTGCCTGCCGCACGGAAGATGTTTTCATCGGTAATAAGGCAGACAGTTGCGTTAGGCGGAAAAAATTTATCCAGCAGGCCGGGTATTTCTTCCAGCGCGTTTTTTTTAATAATGAGTTCTTTGGTTTCGTCGGCGTGTTTAAGGCATTCCTGCAGGGTAGGAATGTTATTTTCATTAATATACTTCATGGCTTACTTTATCATATTTTTTGGGATATATTAAAGGGGATTTTTTTTATAGATCTGCAAATCAAATCTGTAAATGGATCCGTAAATCCGCAGGAGGGATTATGCCGTTAGCCAATGCGATAAAAGAAGCCTTAAGTACACAGTCCATGGTGCGTAAAATGTTTGAGGAAGGAAACCTGCTTAAAAAACAATACGGTCAGGACAAGGTGTATGATTTTACCCTTGGTAATCCCGATATTGAACCGCCGCCCGCGTTTCACCGTGTATTTGCCAAAATGGCCAAAGAAGACAAAATTGGTTCCCACGGTTACATGACGAACGGTGGGTTTCCGGAAGTACGCCAGGCCCTTGCGGAAAAAACTTCGCGTGAGCAGAACGTCAGGATCGACGGTTCGCGGGTTATAATGTCCTGCGGCGCGGCCGGCGGCCTTAATGTGGTTTTTAAATCCATCCTTAATCCCGGCGACGAGGTAATTGTTCCCTGCCCGTATTTTATGGAATACCGGCCATACGCGTTAAATCACGGCGGCAGTATTGTGGAAGCCGCGACAAAGCCGGATTTTTCCCTTGATGTTGACGCCATAAAAGAAAAACTGTCTGTAAAGACCGCGGCTGTTTTAATCAATTCGCCCAATAATCCGACGGGCCGGATCTACCCCGCTGCGGACATCGCCAAACTCGCGGCCCTGCTGGAAGAACACGGAAAAAAATGCGGCCGTATGCCGTATTTAATTTCTGACGAGCCCTACCGTGAAATTGTCTATGACCATGCGGTTGTGCCTCCGATATTATCGGCATATAAAGAATCCATCCTGGTTTACTCATATTCAAAAAGTCTTTCGCTGCCCGGAGAGCGGATTGGCTTTATAGCTGTCGGGCCGCAAGTAACTGATGCCGATACCCTAATCGCGGCTTTTGCCTTTGCGACCCGCATTCTGGGTTTTGTAAACGCTCCCGCGTTAATGCAGCGCATTGTCGCCGAACTTACATTTGCCAAAGTGGATGTCGATATTTACAAACGCCGCCGCGCCGCTTTTACAGAAATCCTTGATGGGTGCGGAATTAAATACGCCAAACCAGAAGGCGCTTTCTATTTGTTCTGCCAGGTTCCCCAAAGGAAACATGTTTCCGGCGGCGAACTTGCGGACGGCGGCGCTGACGATACAGCCTTTGTCGACCACCTCAAGCAGCAGCTTGTCCTTGGAGTGCCGGGCGCCGGTTTTGGCAAACCGGGCTGGCTGCGGCTGGCTTACTGCGTGGACGAAAAAATAATTAAGGCGTCAGGGCCGGCGTTCCGCAAGGCAATGGAAACCTGGTAGGATTTATCCGGACAAGCGCAAGTTATTCAAGCTCCTGTTTCTGCGGCTGCAGACAGGACAATGTATTAACCACTGCACCGGCAGGTGCCGGTACCCGATACGGATGTTTCAATAACGGATCATCAGTTTTTTCCATCCAGTCCCAAAGCAGAAGGGACAGTTCTTTGTAGGTATTCTGGTATTCAGGATCATTGATAAGGTTTATTCGTTCCACCGGGTCAAGCCAGAGATCAAATAACTGCTCGCGCGGGATCGGATGTTTGAAAAAACCGGCTTCCATAACAAAACGTTTGGAAAGACCGTCATCGGTATTTGACGGCGGTCTTTGGTTATGGAAATCAAAATGCCTTATTAGTTTATACCTGTCTGTGCGGACACAGCGCATCGGTTCATAGGCGGCGTGATAAGTTACTTCTGCGAATATTGCCTTGTTGACAGAGGCGTCTGGGTTTTCCAGAACAGGCTTAAGCGATTTTCCCCGGGTCCATTGCGGTATAGGTAGGCCGCACAGTTCACATATTGTAGGGAACAGATCGATCTGTGAGACCAGGGCGTCCGTTGCTTTACCGGCTGCGGAATTGCCGGGGTATCTGACAATGAGTGAAACTCCGATACCCGTGTCGTAAAGTGAGCACTTCATGTTGGGGAAGGCGATACCGTGATCGGTGGTAAAGATTACCAATGTATTTTTGTCCAGGCCGGTTTTGGCAAGGGTGTCAATTACAATGCCCGCGCATTGATCAACGACGGACGCGCTTGTCATGTAATCGGCCATATCTTCGCGGTTTGCCCTGGTGTCGTAAAGCGGGAAGGGCGGCTGGACATAGGCGTCGTCAACCCTGCCTTTGTGATCCGGATATTTCCGGTGGGTATTGGTCATGCCAAAAGACAGAAAAAATTTATCTTTTTTTAACGCCTTTTCCTCCAGATACTCTACCGCGATTTTGGCGGAATGCAGATCGCGTGTAACAGAATCGGTATTTTCAGTATCAGGTTGTTTTTCATTTTTTAGTATTCTTTGGTAACCGAGGTTTTCCGGATGGACGTCCTCATGCTGTGCTCCCGCCAATGCTGTTTCATAATCATGTGCAGCGAGGTATTTGGATAAATGCATGCTGTAATCATTTAAGGTGAATCCGCGGTGGGCAAGGCCGATCATGCCGTTTACGTGGGGCCAGGTTCCTGTAAGGAGACTGGCCCTGCTGGCTGAGCAGACAGGAGCGGCGCTGTAACAGTGTCTGAACAATGTGGATTCTTTTGCCAGGTTTAAAAGATTGGGCGTCGGAATATTAAATCCGTAGGGCTGGATATAACGGCCGCTGTCATGGGTGTGCATGTAGATTATGTTCATATTAAAGCACCCATACCAGTGTACGCAGTATCTCAAAGAAACTGTCCGATTCAAATGTTACGGTGTAATCGCCGCTTTTTGTAACACCCGGAAACCACGACGCGGTTTCTGCGCTGATAAATGCTTTCATGCTGTTCCTCCGCTGATATTTTAAATTATTATCTGATTTTGGAATATACCGCCAAACCGCCGGTAATGGTGTAATGTGGAAATTTTTGGTAATAATATATATATTATAAAATATAACGGGAGCTGTTAATGGATATTTTATTTAGTGATATTACCGTAATTACCATGAATGATCACCGGCCTGTAATGTATCATGCTTATGTCGGGGTCACCAACGGTAAAATTATTTATGCGGATGAAAAACCTCCTGTTGAAGAAGCCGCGAGTGTAATTAACGGCTGCCGGCGGTTATTAATGCCGGGCCTGATCAACTCCCACAGCCATCTGCCCATGTCACTGCTGCGCGGCTATGCCGACGATTACCGCCTCCGCCAATGGCTGTACGGACACATCTTCCCGGCGGAAGCCAAGCTGGATGATCGCTGCGTTGCCGCCGGCGTACGGCTGGGCATTGCCGAGTGTATAAGGTTTGGAGTAGTAAGCTATACTGAAATGTATTTTAAACTGCGCCAGATTGCGGAAGCGGTTCTGGAAGCCGGCGTCAAGGCAAATATAACCAATTCGGTTATGTGCCTGGACATGGAAAAATTCGATTTTGAAAAAGACCGCGGCGTCATGGAAGTAAGGGATGTTCTTGCAAATTACAGGGGCAGGGGAGAAGGCCGGCTAATGATTGACGCAGGAATTCACGCGGAGTACACATCCGGTCCGGCTGCCTGGCGCAAAAGTCTGGAATTTGCAGAAGAGAACAATCTGCGGTTCCATCTGCACCTGAGTGAAACAAAACCTGAGCATGATGAATGTGTTAAAAAATACGGTAAAACTCCCTCGCAGATGTTCGAAGAATCCGGCGTGTTTACGCGCAAAACAACCGCAGCTCACTGCTGCTGGGTAACCGAAGCCGACATGGATATTCTTGCGGCCCGCGGAGTTACGGCCGCGCATTGCCCCGTGAGTAATTTAAAATTGTCCTCCGGCATTGCTCCGGTAATAAAAATGCAGGCCCATGGCATTAACGTTGCCCTGGGAACAGACGGTGTATGTTCGAACAACAATCATGATATGTTCGAAGAAATCAAAACCGCTGCCCTGCTGCAAAAATACATTACCGGGGATCCGGCTGTAATGCCCGCTTATGAAGCAATCAAAATGGCAACAGTAAACGGCGCGCTGGGACAGGGCCGCGAAAATGAAACCGGAAAAGTCTTGCCGGGTTATGACGCCGACTTAATCATGCTGAACCTGGACGCACCGCACCTTATGCCGCTTAACGATCCCTGCGCTGCTGTCGCGTATGCGGCCCGTGGAAGCGATGTCTGCCTTGCCATGGTACAAGGTAAAATCCTGTACGAGAACGGCGAGTATAAAACACTGGATATCGAAAAAATCCGGTACGAAATTGAAAGCTATGTTCTGCCTCGGCTTAACGGGTAATGCTGAGCGGGGGTAACTTTAAAAAATTCCTTTATACCCGTCTATCCAGTCTTTTACAGTTTTAATGGTCTGCGGTTCGCAGCGCGGCGGCATAACACCTGCGGAAGATAAATAAATTCCCCGGTGATGCGGAAGGGCAGCAAGAGCTTCTTCCATATAATTAATTATGCTTTGCGCGTCTCCCAGCCAGACTACTGCATTTGTTCCGCCGATAAGACATTTGTCCGGGCAGGCTTTTCTGCCGTCGGCCAATGTGGTGTTGCCTACAGAAGGAGGGGTAAAAGCTTCAAACGCGTTTACAGGTAATTTGTTTAATTGGGGCAGCAGCAATTTTAAGTGGCCGCACATATGCACCATAATCAGGCGGCCGCGGCTTTTGGCTATTTCGCCGTATTGGGATATTTGGGGGAAACAATATTTTTCGTACTGTGTAGGCGATATGAGTGTAGTGGATGTGTTTTCCACCATTAAAAATGAATCTGCCGGGCTATGCTCCGCGGATATTTCCATTTTCTTTAATAAATTTTTATGTATTTGGGCAAATAATTCTTCGGTTTCCTCTGTGTAATCCTGCAGCAGGTAATGTGCCTGTTCGACGCCGGCCAGCCATTCGACAAAATACATTAATGATGATTCACCTATACTGCAGTTTACAAGGGCGTTGTTTCCTGCGTCTTTACAAACGGCAAGAGCTTTTTCGTACAGATCTTTATCGTACTGCACTTCGATGTCCCTGTACCACTCCGTCATGATTTCTATATCAGTTTTTGTCTTGATCGGGAATTCCATCGGATGCCAGGCCTGGGACGCCTCGTCAAACTGATTTTTTTGTTTTAGTGTACCCGATTTTGTTATAAAAAGTGTTTCTTTTTTATTGCCGTTGTTTTTAATTTCAACCGAAGTATTTTTATGTACTTCTCTGAATACCTGGTTAATGCCGATCACGCGATCGCTTCCTATATAATCATGGAATTGGGGAACGGGTTTACCCCATTTTTTTCTGAAAGCCTCGTCCAGCTTGGGCCAGAACGGTAGCCTGTCTACGGGCTTCATTTCCATTGCGGCTTTGGCGCGTTCCTTTACTGTCATTTGTCCGCTCATTTTTACCTCCGCTTAATTAAATTCCTGATAAATAATGAAAAAAATTACTTTCGTTCGGTTATAGCATATGATAACATATTTTTACAGATGGAAAAACCAGATATTCTTGTTTTTATGAGCGACCAGCATAACGCCATGATCTGCGGATATGCCGGCGATAAAATTATCCGCACTCCCAATATGGACGACCTTGCCCGCTGCGGCACTGTATTTGACGCGGCTTATACCAGTTTCCCGCTGTGCGTTCCCGCCAGGATTTCATTTATGACCGGCCAGCTCGCGCACAGGAACGGTTTTATTGACAACGCGGGCGCAATCCCGGAAGACCAGGCTACGTTTATACATTCGGTTGCCGCCGAAGGTTACGAAACCGTATTATGCGGCAGGATGCATTTTTTGGGAGCGGACCAGAGACATGGTTTTACAAAACGGTTTGTTGGAGATATTACTCCGCAGTATTGGGGGACTTTTGACAAGGCAGACTGGGGCTGTTATCACAGAACCAACAACGACAGGTATTTTGATACAGTAGGCGGCGGAGACAGTCCGGTTTTGGCCTATGATCGCTCGGTTATAACAGCGGCTGTTGATTACCTTTCAAAAGATCATGATAAACCCCAGTGTGTGGTTGTTGGTACTTACGGTCCTCACAGTACTTATGTTGCCCCGCCCGATCTATATTCTGAATATCTCAATATTACACCGCAGCTTGCTGCAACCGATCAATCTATTGATTACGACATGAGTATTTATAAAAACCGCCGGGAAAAAATTCCGGATGATTTATTAAACAAGGTACGCGCCGCCTATTATGGAATGATAACAACCATTGACAGCCAGCTGGGCGAAGTGCGGCGCGCCTGGGACGCATATTTAAAAAGGCAAAACCGTAAAGGAATTTTTGTTTATTTATCGGACCACGGAGATCAAATCGGCGAGAGGTATCTTTTTAACAAGGTAACTTTTTTTGATGGCTCTGCCAAAATTCCGCTGATTTTTGCCGGCGATGGGATCAAGGCCGGCGTCCGTATTAAGCAGCCGGTCAGTCTGCTGGATATTTCCCCGACTGTATGCCAAATAACCGGCGCCGAACTGCCGCCGGAGCAGGACGGCATTGGCCTTGCGGCCGCGCTTTTTGACGGACACGAAGATCCAAAGCGTTATGTTATAAGCGAGTCAAGGACTCTTGGCAACGAAAGAATGTGCCTGGGCAGAATGATCAGGCAGGGTAAATGGAAATATATAACTTATTCATCGCTTGAAAAATACGATTTATTGTTCGATATGGAAAAGGATCCGTACGAACTTCACAATTGTATAAAAGAAGAACCTGCGATTGCGGCTGATCTTTACAAAAAAATTACAGACGGCTGGGACATCGATTCGATTAATAAGATTGTTCAAAATAAAATAAAGCATCATAAACTGCTGGCCCGCTGGGGCATGGCCGCGAATGTCGAAGAAGAAGAACGTTATGTAATTCCTGAAAGCGCGCTTAAGCCGCCGGTTGTTCAGTGAGGAAAAAAGCCATGAAATTTCAGAATCCCATAATACCGGGATTTTATCCTGATCCCAGTATCTGCCGCGCAGGCGAAGATTATTATCTGGTTAACAGCAGCTTTGAGTATTTTCCGGGGGTTCCACTTTTCCACAGCAGGGACCTGGTTCACTGGGAACAAATCGGCCATTGCCTTACGCGCAGGAGTCAGTTGGAAATCGCTGACGGGTACCCTTCGGTATCCGGGATTTTCGCGCCAACCATCCGCTGTTATAACAACCGGTTTTACATGATCACAACCAACAAAGCGCTTGGAACAAAAGGCGGAGGCAATTTTTTTGTTTATACCGATGACATAAACGGTGAATGGTCCGATCCTGTCTGGATCGATTTTAAGGGAATAGATCCAGACCTGTTCTTTGATGATGACGGCAAAGTTTTTTATACCGGCGCCTGGAACGGAATCCGCCAATGTGAGATTGACATCAACACCGGCAAGCGCCTTACAGAGCCACGCCTTATATGGACCGGCTCCGGCGCCAAAAATCCGGAAGGCCCCCATCTTTATAAAATTAACGGCGTCTATTATCTGATGATTGCAGAAGGCGGCACTTCTTACGGACACATGGTAACCATTGCCAGGAGCCAAAATCCATGCGGCCCTTTCGAGAGCTGCCCGCGCAATCCTGTACTTACGCACAGAGGTTCAAAGTCAGAGATACAGGCAACCGGCCACGCGGATATAATACAGGCACATAATAGTACCTGGTGGATGGTCTGTCTTGGGATTAGGCCGGTCCCGTATCCTGAGGTTCACCATCTTGGGCGCGAGACTTTTTTGGCTCCGGTAAAATGGGATGATGACGGCTGGCCTGTTATCGGTTTTGGCGGTGAAGTCCTCATGGAAACAGAGGCTGACTGTCTGCCGCAATTTTCTTTTCCGGAAAAACCGGCAAGGGATAATTTTGATACAGAAAAACTTGATCCGCAATGGAATTTTATCCGCAACCCTCATAATGAAGACTGGTCGCTTACAGAACGCAGAGGTTTTTTAACCCTGCACGGTTCGCACCGCACTCTTGAAGATGGCGGCTCGCCCGCTTTTGCCGGCAGGAGGCTGCGTCATTTTAATTGCCGCATAAGTACGCATCTGGAATTCAATCCCGTCAATGACAGCGAAGAAGCCGGGCTGACCATGTTCCTTAACGGTGAAATGACCAGTGTTAACAGCGGAGGGCATCATTACGAAATTGCTTTAACAAGGCTGGACGGTAAAAAATTTTTAATATTCAGACGCAGGATTGGATCTTTATGGAAGGTTGAAAATACAGCCGAATATTCCGGCAACGCAGTTATATTGGGCGTGCAGGCGTCTTACAGGGAATTTGAATTTTATTATGAACCTGTTGGAACATTTAACAATGCGCCGCCAATAAACGGAAATACGCAGCCTTTGGGACAGCCAGTTTTTTTTGGCCGCGGAGAAACTCATCTGCTGTCCGCGGAAGCCGGCGGCGGGTTCACTGGGCTTTATGCCGGCCTTTACGCGACTGGCAACGGCAGGAGATGTTCTGCAGCAGCGTACTTTGACTGGTTTGATTATACGGTCACAGCAGATCCCGGTATGATTTCGTATTGGGATTATATAAAATGCTGACAGATAATTGTTAAAAAAATTTTAATGGCAGTTTTAAAGGAGAAATTTATGGCAGATAAAAAACCTAACATTATTTTGATCAACGCCGACGATCTTGGATACGGAGATCTAAGCTGTTACGGTTCAGAAGTCAACAGGACGCCGTACATAGATTCTATGGCAAAGAACGGATTGCGGTTCACCGATTTTTACATGGCCGCACCTGTCTGCTCACCGTCGCGGGGCGCGATGATGACCGGCTGTTATCCGGCGCGCATCAGTTTTGGCACTTACGAAGGCAAGGGCGTGCTTTTTCCCGGGCAGGGTGTCGGGTTAAATCCAAAAGAAATTTCCATTGCCAAACTACTCAAGACCTCCGGCTACCGCACAATGATCATCGGCAAATGGCACTGCGGCGACCAAAAAGAATTCCTTCCGCTTAATCACGGTTTTGATAAATACTACGGCCTGCCTTACAGCAATGATATGGGCCGCACACACAGAATGCAAAAATATCCGCCGCTCCCGCTGATGATGAACAACGAAGTCATAGAACAGCAGCCTGACCAGGCCACAATAACCGAACGTTATACCGAACAGGCCGTCAGATTCATACGTGAAAACAAACAGGACCATTTCTTTTTATACATGGCGCATATGGCGGTACATCTGCCCCATTACGCGCCGGAGCGTTTTCTAAGGCAGTCGCGCAACGGCAGATTCGGCGCGGCCCTGGAATGCATGGACTGGTCCGCGGGCGTGATTGCCAATGAAGTCAAAAAGCTCGGTCTTGCGGACAATACCCTGATAATTTTTACATCAGATAACGGCGCCCGCATTACCGAGGGCGGAAGCTGCGGTAAATTGCGCGGCGCAAAAGGTACGACCTGGGAAGGAGGGCAGCGCGTTCCCTGCGTAATGTACTGGCCCGGCGTTATTAAGCCCGGCGAATGCAAGGGGCTTGCGTCTTCAATAGATTTTTACCCGACTTTTGCCAGGCTTGCAGGCGCCGCGCTCCCGGCCGACAGGATCATCGACGGTAAAGATCTGCAGCCCCTTATGAACGGAGAAGGTGTTTCAAACAGACAGACTTTCTTTTATTATGCCGGCGACGCCCTTTGCGCGGTAAGGAATAAAAACTGGAAACTGCACGTGGGCAAGGGCCGTATCCACGCGAACTTATTCGAAAAAATAAACGAACTGTATGATTTGGAAAACGACATCGGCGAAACAAACAACCTGTATGACAGCCGCCCTGATATCGTAAAACAATTAACGCCGTTAATCGATCAATGCAGGATTGACCTCGGCGATGCAGGCACAGGCGTGATTGGAAAAAATGTCAGACCAATCGGCAAAATAGAAAATCCCAAAACCCTTACAATTTATAATGAAGAATACCCGTATTACATGGCAGAATACGATCTTGAGGATATGGGATGAACACATTGCTTATTATGGCAGATCAGTTCCGCGGAGACTGGATGAGCTGCGCCGGAACTGATTTTGTAAATACGCCCAATATTGATAAAATAGCAGACAGAGGTGTCCGTTTTTGCAGCGCCGCCTGCAATGGCCCTCTGTGCGCGCCCAGCAGATCGTCAATTGCCGGAGGCGTTTACCCGCACAGACTGGGTGTAATGAGCAATAACGAAAACTTTCCAATTGACAACGAGACGTATTTCAGGATTCTTAGAAAACACGGTTACAGGGTTTCTTTGATTGGCAAGAGTGATCTGCACAAACCGGATCGTTTTAACGGCCGCAGCGGCAGCTTGCCGTTAATGTACCATCTTGGATTTACCGATTTAACCGAAACCGAAGGAAAAATGAACGCTTGTTTCAGGATGCCGGGACCGCCGGCTTCCGGGATTGGGTTTGAAGATTTTGTACATGACGCCGATGTTCCTGACAAAGCGCTGGCCGGCCCTTACCAAAAATACTTAATGGATAAAGGTCTGCTGCTGGATTTTGCAAATGATTTTAACGACAGACTTTTTAAAAAACCGGTCTGGTATTCGGGCGTGTCGGTTCTGCCGGCAGAAGATTATCAGGATTCTTTTATTGGTAAAAAAGCCTGCGAGTTTTTGGAGAATGTAAACGATGATTCTCCCTGGCATCTCTTTGTCAGTTTTGTCGGCCCCCATGATCCCTGGGATGCGCCAGCCGAATATTTTAAACGTTTTAAAAATAAAGATTTTCCTGTGCCGGAGCCGGTTCCGGCGGATAGTAATGCCGCCAAAAACAAGCCTGCCTGGATTGCCAAAAAAACCAATACAGCCTCCGCCGGTATGAGCAGCGGCGATCTGGTAAACATAAAACGGCATTACGCTGCCATGATCACCCTGATTGATGACTGGATTGGCAAAATGCTGGCGATTCTGGATTCAAAAGGACTGCGTGAAGAAACAGCCGTAATCTTTACTTCTGATCACGGGGAAATGCTCGGTGATCACGGCCAGTTTACCAAAAACTGCATGTACGAAGCCGCGCTTCGTGTACCGCTGATAATTTCTTTACCCGGATTGCAGGGCGGACGAACCGAACACGGCATGGCCGAATTGGTTGATCTTTATCCAACCATCCTTGATATAGCCGGGATCAATTATGACAGAGCCGGACTGGACGGCCAATCGCTTTTGCCGGTTGTTAAGGAAAATAAAAAAATCGACAGGGAACTTCAATTCAGTGAACTGGCCAATACGAGAATGATTTTTGACGGCAAATATAAATTTATTGAAAACTATAACGATCTGAACGAACTCTACGATTTGGAAAATGATCCCGGTGAACAGGAAAATTTACTTCCGCAAAACCCTTTCATCGGAAAAACTTTGCTAAGGAAAATGCGGGAGATTTGCAAATAAACAAGAGGCAGTAAGCAAGAGGCAAAAAAATGGAATTTAATGAAAAACAAAACGAGATTACCGCGAAACTCGCGAAAGGCTGGAATACCTGGGACGTACACTCCGTTGCTGCCCATGTTTATCTGCCTCAAAAACTAAGGCTGAATATTGCTTTTGTTGTGCCGCACATGAGCGCCTACTGCGGCGCTTGTTTATGGAAAAACGTTGAGTCGTTCGGGGAACATTCGGTTGACGGCAGCTATACCGAAGCGAACCTAAGGTACCTGGACGGGATTTACAATGTGCGGACAGCGGCAAGCGGCGCGGAATTGGTTATTAAAATAACGCCTGTAAAGCCCAGGTACAACATATACATCATGCTTGAAGCCTCGCCCGTCTGGGGTTCCAAAATAAATATAACATACAGCGGGGACAATCTTTGCGCAGAATGTGTAACAGCAAACTCCGGTAATAAAAATTCAGATATTAAAAATTTTACGATTGAAACACTGAACCCAACAGACGAGCCTTCGTACAACCCCTGTACCTGCGCCCACATTGCGTGCAAAGCGGATGAACCGCTTTACTTCAGGGTGAACAACAAACTCAATAAAGCTGAAATTGACCAAAGGCTGGACAGTGCCAAAGCAGACTGGCTGCGTACTACCATAAGCGCGGACGGAATTCTCGGTGTTGGGCTGGACGCGATGAGGAGATCGCTGCTGTGGAATACGATCTACGATCCCCACGGCAACAGGGTAATTACACCTGTAAGCCGCGACTGGTGCGATCCCGGGAGAACCAAAACTTTTCCTGTTAACCGGCTGGGGCATTTTGTCATCTTTGGCTGGGATACTTTTTTCGCGTCCCTGCAGCTGGGACTTATCAGCAGGGAGCTGGCTTATTCAAATGTATTCGCGATTCTGCAGGGCCAGACTCCGGAAGGGATGATTCCGTTCCAGGCGTCAGCGAACGGCAGAACGCTTGACAGGGCAGCTCCGCATGTCGGCAGCCTCTGCGTATGGAAATTGTTTATGCAGTACGGCGATAAATGGTTTATCGAGGCGTGCTTTGACAGGCTGCTCGCCTTTAACCGCTGGCGCTTCAGGGAACGCGATTTTAACGGCGACGGCCTGTTCGAGCCGGCATCGGTTCCCTGGGCGCCGATTAAAAATGATGATGAAGTAATGAAGACGCCGCAGTTTAATCCGAAGTACAGCGCCTGCCTTGAAACCGGTCTCGATAATTCACCCATGTGGGATCGTGCCGTATACGACACTGAAAAACACTGTCTGCAGCTTTCCTACATTGGCCTGTGTTCGGAACTGGTCTTTGACTGCGAGATGCTTGAAAAAATGGCGGCTCTGTTGGGCAGAAAAAGCGAGCAGGATGAACTGGCCGGGCGCAGGATCGCCCTTGCCGCGCGTATCAATTCGCAGTTGTATAATAATCAAATTCATTTTTACCTTAACAAACATTGGGACGGCAGATTTGATCCCTGCCTGTCAATTACCGGGTTTTATCCGTTAACCGCCGGTATTGTCCCTTCCGGCGAACTTGAATTTATTCTTAATAACCATCTGCTCAACCCAAATGAATTCTGGGGGGATTATGTGATTCCCAGTGTAAGCAGAAATGATCCCGGTTTTGCCGATCAGCAGTACTGGAGGGGCAGGATCTGGGCGCCGACGAATTTTTTGGCGGGCGAAGGTATTATGAGGATAGGCAGAATTGATATTCTTGACGAGCTGGTTAAAAAAGGACTGAACCTTTTTGTTGACTGCTGGCGCAAATACGGCGCTGTCGGGGAAAATTATAACGCGGTAACAGGGGAAACCGCGGAACCTGACAAATGGAGCGACAGGTTCTATCACTGGGGAGCATTGCTTGTTTATATGGCGGTCCAGCGCATTGTCAATTTTAATGAATGGAAAGATACGGTAGAGTATAACAAAGTTCCGCAGTGGCTTTCGGCTGTCAGGAACGTGCCGGTTGGGAACAAAATGTTTGACGCAGGTTAAGCGGAAAAAATCTTACTCCTTAATTTCCAGTGTGACGCATTGCCCGGCACTGCTGTCGCTGCCGCAATAAATTACAGCCTGGTGGGGTTTAATAACATATTCCATGTTTTCATCGAAGAATTTAAACTCCGCCAGACCCAGATAAAAATCCGCAGCAGCGGTCTCATACGGTTCAAGTGCGATTTTTTGGAAACCTTTTAATTCACGAATCCTTCTTGAAACACCGCAGTGTTTGGCTTCCAGATATAATTGCGGAACAGCCATTGCTGCGATGCCGCTGTTGTTTATAACCGGGATTGAGACATGCACTGTTTTCCCGGTTTCCAGCTCCATTACGCTGATCGAAGTACGGTCCGCTGTTATGACCCCGAATGAAATTTCGGCATAGGACAATCCGTACCCGAACGGGTAAAGGGGTTCGTTGGTCCGGTCAACGTAATTGCGATCGCTGTAAATCGCTTTTTTGTTGTAATAACAGGGAAACTGGGACGGGAAGGAAGGCAGTGAAACTGTCAGCCTGCCGCAGGGATTGGCGCTGCCGAACAATATTTTGGCGATGGCCTTGCCGCCCATGGGGCCAGGATAAAAGGCATACAGCAGAGCGGCGGATTTTTCCGCGATGGATCGTACGCAATAGGGCCGGCCGCCGATAATTACCGAAATTACCGGTTTACCGGTTTCGAAAATCCGGCCGGCCAGTTCGTTCTGCAGCCCGGGAAGTCCCAGGTCAGCGGCGTCAACGCCTTCTCCGCAGTCAGAATCTGTATCATTGCGTTTTGGTACTGCTGCTCCATTTTTGTCAAACTCCATATCAAAAGTGCGGTTGCTGTTTCCGCCCAGAACCAGTATGACAATATCGGATTCCTGTGCCGCGGCCGCGGCTTCTTCAATACTGTCTGTATTTTTAACGCTGCCCGTGTTTTTACTGCGGACACGGCAGCCTTCAGAATATTTAACTTTTATTCCCCGCGGACAAAAATCAGATATCCCCTGGTAAATTGTGTATCCGGTATTTTCGCGCTGGGGCGCAGTATACAAACCGATCTGGTTGCCGAGGTTATCGGCATTGGGCCCGATTACAGCGATAGTGCAGGGTTTGTTTGCCAGCGGGAGAATGCTGTTTTTATTTTCCAGAAGTATTACAGATTCTTTTGCCAGTTCGAATGACTGTTGGTTCGTAATGTAATCCGGCGTAAAGTATTCGCTTTGGCCTTCGTCAGTGTAGGGGTTCTCAAACAGCCCCATCCTGAACTTAAGCGTAAGCACCCTGGCAACTGCCGTATCGATAACAGCCGTGTCCAGCAGACCGGATTCTACGGCTTCTTCCAAATAAGTATAATTATCATCCCATAAACTTAAATCCACACCGCAATTAAGGGCTAGGGCCGCAGCCTTAACAGGGCTGCCGGTCAATTCAACCAGGGCGTCCAGCGCGAACGCGTCAGCCATAACAATGCCGTCAAAACCGTATTCGCGGCGGAGAATATCTGTAAGGAGTTTTTTGTTTGCGTGGCAGAGGATGCCGTCGATTTCGTTATAAGCGGCCATTACGCCCCAGGCTCCGGCTTCGATGCTGGCCCTGACTGCCGGCAAATGTATCTCGCGCAGTTCGCGTTCCCCGATTAACGCAGGTGTGGTGTTAAGGCCGCCGGTGGTTTCTCCCTGGCCGCATAAATGTTTGGCGACAGCGGCGACTTTATCTGGACCGGTAAGATCGTTCCTGTCTTCACCCTGCAGACCGATGATAGCGGCCTTTGCGAAAGCTGCGGCCAGGAAAGGATCTTCGCCGTAGCATTCCTCGCTTCTGCCCCAGCGGCCGTCCCGCAGCATATCCATTGTCGAGACCAGCGCCAGATGAATTCCCATACGGCGCATTTGTTTTGCGCAGACAGAAAAACACCTGCGCAGCAGTTCAGGATTGAATGAAGAAGCCGAGCCGGTATTGGTTGGAAACAGGTAACCGTCAAGAGCCTGATGCCCGTGCGGACATTCAGCTGACAGCAGCACAGGGATGCCCAGCCTTGTGTTTTCCTTTACATAACGCTGGAACGCGTTGGCGGTCTTTGCGGCTTCGCGCGGGAGTATCCCGTTTTCAAAATCGCGGTGCGACCAGGCGTCTGCGCGGAATAGGCCGTACATTACTCCAAGGGAACCGAATTTGTTCACTTCATCCTTAAAATAATTGTTGGGTAAAAATCCGCCGGAGGTTTTTTCGTAGCAGTTGAAACCGCTAAGGCGCTGGTTCAATTGTCCTGTTTTTTCCCTAAGCGTCATGCGCGATATCAAATCAGCGGCGCGTTCTTCCGCGCTCAATGACGGGTCCCTGTATTTTTCCATATGGCTTTCCGTATAGTTTCAATTTTGAGTGCTGTAAGCAAATTTGCCGGCCTGCAGTTTGTATACCCTGCTGTCCGGTAAAATCAATTCTGCGGGAACCGGAGTATTACCGCTGATCGCAAATCCGCCGCCTTCTGCCTTCCACCCGATTTCAACATCACCGCGCGGTGTAGGTACTTTCCCTTTTATATCTTTAATAAAAAGGGCTTTTGGCTCAATTCGTATTGTTTCATATCCCGGCAAAACCGGTTCAACACCCAGCATTTTACGCGGGAGCTCGTTAAGGATAATAGCTCCCCAGGCGTGGCAGTCGCTGCGGGTTGATTTGCCCGGTTTCTCCGGCACTGTAGTCAGGTTCTGATCAAGTAAGCTTCTCCACGCCGGCCAAAGTCCTTCGGTCAGTTCATAAAGACCGGTAATTTCGAGGGCCCGGAACAAATAATAACTCATGGCAAAGGAGCAGCGCACCAGGGATTTATCCGACATGGCGCGCAGCATAATGGCCTTTGCCCTGTCTTTCTGCGCCAGGCCGCAGATTACAGCCCAAACCTGAGCGTGCTGGCTGTACTGGGCTTCAAATCCCGGACCGTCGCGGTAAAGCTGTTTCTCGTTTGACCAGCACAATGATTCCAGTCTTGCCCGTATGCTGGAAGCTTGTTCCCTCAACCGCCCGCCTTCATCGTTTTGACCCATTGCGTCCAAGAGAAACGCGGCTTCATCCAGTGCAAAAGAGTAGACCATGTTTTCCAGGCCTGACGGCCCTTCTATATTGGCGGACGGAACCCCCCTGTTTCGGTACCATTCATCAGCCCAGTCGAAAAATTCCCAATACCCGATTTTTTCCAAAAGGCCGTGTCCGCGCAGTTTTCCATTAAACCAGTTCAGAATGCTGCCCATGGTAAACCTGAACTGCCTTATGTAATTGAGGTCTCCGGTTTCCATGTAATAATCCTTGAGCATAAAAATCCAGTGCAGCGAGAAGATGGGAATCACCTGCGGGAATATCGAAGGGTAACGCGACTGGAGTATGCCTTCCGGCAGCATCGACATATGGAAGTCATTTATCGTGCGGACGGCCATGGAAGAATCATTGCTGACGGCGTATGTAAAAAGCATCTGCAGGCGCGTATCCATCGCGTACTGGAGCTGCTCGTAGAACGGACAGTCTTCGTAGGTTTCGTGCATACAAAGCTTGAGTGTGCGCACACTCAAGCTCCAGACATCGGTCAGCCAGGGGCTGTGTTCTGATTCAAAGCTGACTTTGCTTTCTGTCGGGTAACGGGTTTCGGTCAGCAGGGGCAGCGAAATTTCGCAGGGCTCCGCGTTTGTTTGTACTTCGATTAATATGAATCTAAAAGTACGGAACCAAAAAGGCTTATATGTTTCACTTCTGCCGCCAGGATGGTACACATCAAAAATTCCCAAAAAATCTCCGGTATAATCGCAGCGGTCTGTTTTTTCAATCCAGACGTCAGTTCCTTGTCCGCTGTGCCGTTCCGTTGGTTTACCGAAACCTTCGGAGTAGCCGATAGTGATTTTTGCTCCCTTCCCGCCGGTAACCGGCAGTTCCATAAAACAGGTTGTAAGTTTTCCAAAGTCCAGTAATGCTTTGTAACTGCCGTTCGCGCCAAGATGGGCGGTTTTGGTTTTTTCATCAAATAAAAAATTGCCAAAATTTTTAACCTGACGCAGACCTTCTGCCGGGGTGCGCAGCAGTTGTTTAATGGGCCTGGTGTATAACCGCGGCAGGTTTCTTTCGCCGTGATCCATGCGTGTTGTGATTTTTACGATCGCTTTTTCAAAGCCGCTTTCCGCTTCGGAACCTCCATGTTTCGGAGCGCCGGGCAGTGCGCCGGGCTGCCGGTCAGCAGGCTGCAGGTCTGCGGACTGCCAGTCGGCCGGCAATTTTTCGCCGTCAACATCTTCCATGCACCCGGCCCAAAAAGCACGCAGACACTGGGTCCAGGTTATCGCTGTATCGTTCATCACCAGCCAGTCCGCTTCGCCTGTGGAGAGCTCCTTCATTTGATCCGACCATAGTATAAGGACCGGCCCGGCATCACCGCCGTAAACGGAAATCGGCCCCATGTTGGTTTTTCCGCTGTTCATGGCTTCCCTGGGCGGGTAAGCTGTGACTTTTACCGCGAGCGTGTTTTTGCCCGCAATTAAAAACCGCGTAATATCAACAGTGTCCGCATAGGCATGCCATTTTTCGCCCTTGCACGGTCCGTCAAGGATCGCTGTTCCGTTAACGTAAAAGCAGAACCGCGAGAGCGCGCAGATATTGACTGTAAGCGGTTTTACTTTGTTCAGATTAAAAACCAGTTTAAAATACGATGTTTCAATCTGTGATCCAAAGACCCTTTGGGGCGGGCAGATCCAGCTTACATTTTCGGGAACCGTCATTGTATTCATAACAGCGCTCCTTCCCTTACATACACAGGAATATCATCGATCTGCGCGCTTGCGTAAATTATAGCGCCGCCGTTAAACAATTCGCCTGCAGGTATGCACCTGTCCGCGGGCCGGCCTGCGCCTTTTGACATGGTGTCACTCACCGCCGTTTCAATGTCCAGTCTGGTCCAGTTACAGCTTGCCGGCAAATAAACTTTCCGGTTGGTTACTCCCGCGTACATAACCGGCGCGACCATAATATCCGGACCGAACATATACTGGTCCTCAGCGTTCCAGCAGCGCAGGTCATCCGGGAAATCGTAAAACAGCGGTCTTATTATCGGGCTGCCTTTTTCGTGGGCCTGCTTCATCTGCGCCATTATGTACGGACGCAATTTCTCGCGCAGTATCAAATATTTTTTTAATATTGCCAAAGTGTCTTCGCCGAAACTCCAGACTTCATTTGCCGCGCCGCTTCCCTGCATGCCGCCGCCGTCGGCGCCGATTGGCCGCTGTATTGGTTTACGGAATCCGTGCAGCCTCATGACCGGACAGAACGTACCGTACTGGAACCATCGTATCAACAGTTCTTTAAAACCCGGGTCCGAAATATCGGCGCCCTGGAAACCGCCGATATCCGTGGTCCACCAGGGTATGCCGGACAGGCCCATGTTAAGCCCCGCCGCAAACTGGCTGCGCATTGATTCGAAATTGGAATGAATGTCGCCGGACCAGACCAGGGCGCCGTAACGCTGACTGCCGGCCCAGGCGCAGCGGATCAGGCTGATTATATCTTTTTCTCCGCTGTTTTTTAAACCGTCGTAAAAATTTTTCGCGTACATCAGCGGATAGATATTGCCGGTTTCCAGCGCTGTGCCGGAATAATATCGGTAATTGTCAAAGTCATAGGTAAGATACTCCGGTTCCGCTACATCCAGCCAAAAATTTTTAATGCCGTAATCATAGTAATTGGTTTTTATTTTCGACCAGACATAATCGCGGGCTGCCGGATTTGTCACATCATAGAATGTAGCCCTCTCGCCAAATCCCATTGTAACATTGGCGCCGCGTTCGGTCTGGATCAGGTAACCGGACTCAAGCATTTCATTGTAGTTTTCGCTTTTTACCTCAACTGTGGGCCATACAGAAACAACGAGTTTTACGCCCATGTCTTCAAGTTCTTTATTCATCGCTGCCGGGTCCGGCCAATAGCGTTTATCGAATTTCCAGTCGCCCTGACGTGTCCAGTGGAAAAAATCAATTACGATTACAGAAAGCGGCAACCCCCGGCGCTTATATTCCCTGGCCACATTCAGCAATTCTTCCTGGGTCTGATAGCGCAGCTTGCATTGCCAGAACCCGGCGGCGTAATCGGGCATCATCGGCGGTCTGCCGGTTACCGCTGTATAGTTTTCCAGGAGTTTCGCAAAATTACCCCCGGCTGTTATCCAGTAATCAAATCCCGCAGAAGACTCTGCGCTGAATTCAGTCATGTTCAAACCTAAAACCGCTTTACCGACAGCGGGATTGTTCCAGAGCAATGCGTAGCCTTTGTCAGAGACCAAAAATGGTACGCTGGCCTGGGAATTGCGCTGGGCAAGCTCCAGCGTGCAGCCTTTAATGTTGAGGAAGTCCTGCTGATATTGCCCCATGCCGTAAAGTTTCTCGGTTCTGTCTGACTCAAAACGCTGGGTCAGCCTAAAATTACCGTACGGAGATCCTTTGTACTCCCGCGCGTCCAAACGAAGTGAACTGGTCAGTCCGCCGGTTTCCCTTAAACTGCGTACGTATTCTTCCAGCAGCAGTTTACCGCCGCTGTCAGTAAAAGTTATTTTACCTGCGCTAGATACCGAAGCCGTAATTTTACCGTTGGTAATTCTTGCGGCCAAATTTTGATTTTCATCTTTATCCTGCGCACTGTCAAAAATCTGAATAACCGGCTTGGTTGTTATGTCAGTATCGCCGGCAGGCAGCAGCGCCCAGTCCGATTGAATAAAGTCCCGGTTTTTAACCGCCCTTACCCGCAGTCCGTCCGGACCCCATGCTTCGATTTTTAAGATTTCGTTAAATCCGCGCCATTCAAGAGTATTGGCATCCGGCTGGTTAAATTTTTTCATACCAACAGAATAATACCATTTTGCAATTATTAACAAGCGAATTTCATTAATTGATGTAAAAATGATATAAAAATGACATTTTGATAGAAATCCGGCATTAATTGTTAAAAAAACTAAGTATTTGTTAAAAAAATTACTTGCTTAAATATCCATTCAAAAGTGAAAATATAAATGATTTATGAAACAAACAAAAAGCAAAAACGGGTTCTTCAAGGAACTGGCAATTAACAAATATATGTACCTAATGGCCCTTCCCGGGTTATTGTGGTTTTTTGTATTTGCCTATCTGCCGTTAATCGGCATCGTAATCGCCTTTCAGGATTTCAATCCCA
>Ga0123357_10000795_pt1 | contig 31925 bp, 22 predicted proteins | sample TergutEmb28metaG_FD_89873 | JGI IMG/M metagenome (GOLD analysis project Ga0123357, IMG submission 89873) | Embiratermes neotenicus P4 segment gut microbial communities from Petit-Saut dam, French Guiana - Emb289 P4 | ecosystem: Host-associated > Arthropoda: Insects > Digestive system > Gut ...
GCGGGATGAGCTGCAACACCATATCTTGTACGTGTACCGGTAGTACACCGCAAGATAGGGGGGAAGCAGATCGCCCGATCCAGTGCACCGCAACCGGCACATGGGAAATCAGTGGTTCCCTAACTGTTCCGTCATCCCATCTTCTGGATGTCACCATATGGAGGACGCCACAAGCCAGCGCACATCGCACCGAAATCCGGGACGGACAGCGAATTGCGCTGGGTTGTGACGGTATTCGGAGACATTTTCACTGCGCTAGTAGACGCACATCGGTAACTCACCCAGACTTTCGGGCGGTTTGCGATGGGTTGTGACGCCGTCACCACCTAGGCACCCGATTTGAGTATGATTGTCACACCATCCAGGCCAATTCCGACGCAGGAGGCAGGTCAAAATGTTGTGGGGCAACTCGTCGTTTGACGCCGCGGCCGACGCGGCCAAAGCCGCGGTCCGCAGCACCGCCAATTTCAACTGGACGTTCATCTTCTTGTTGGCCGTCGTCATCTATATATACGTCACCGAGTTCAAGAAGAAGAACTATGCCGACCTCGCCGCCGGCTTGGCGCTTTACGCCGTCCACTGGCTGTACGAAATCGCCAACGCCGTCATCTGCGCTGTCACCGGCCATGCGCTATGGACGGTGTCGCCTCAGAGCACCAGCTTCATCCTTCTGATCGGTGTGAGCTGGGAACTGTCCATGATGTTCTCCATCGCCGGGATCGCGATGCACAAGCTGCTACCATCCGATCCTAAACAGAAAATACTGGGCATCAATAACCGCGTTTTGTTCGCGGTGCTCAACGCCGCCTTCTTCAGCATTGTCGAGATATTCCTGGCGGGCACGCCGGCCTTTATCTGGGTCTATCCGTGGTGGGGCGCCATCCCCGTCTTCGTCACCACGTACATCCCGTTCTTCCTGACCGCCTTCCTCGTACCGGACAAATCGCCCAAGTTCCAGAAGATCTTCATCGGCGGGCTCTTCGGTTTGGACGCCCTGCTGTTGGCCGTCCTCATCCCGCTTGGCGTGATCTGAAGACGCGTCAATGGCTCCCGGCCAACTGCCCTCAACCATCGCTGGGCCTGTCGACCACGAGATCGTCATCAAGAAGTCGCGCTTCCTGACTCACCTTGAGCCTGTTGGCACCATGGCAGAGGCAGACGCCGCGATCGCGGCCGTCCGCAAGCAGTATTGGGACGCCGGGCACCATTGCGTCGCACTGATCGTTGGCCCGCATGCCGATCAGCAACGGTCGTCGGACGACGGCGAGCCAGCCGGCACCGCGGGAGTCCCAATGCTCACGGTACTGCGCCGCCGGGATGTCACCGACGTCGTGGCCATCGTCACCAGGTATTTCGGCGGCATCCTGTTGGGCGCTGCTGGATTGGCCCGGGCCTATTCGTCGTCCGTCATTGAAGCTCTCGACCGCGCGGTGCTGGTCCGACGGGCCGAGATGGCGGAGGTACGCATCGACGTGCCTCACTTAGACGCCGGGAGAGTCGAGCACGCCCTGCGCAACTGGGCCCGGACTACCGGCTCGGTGGTCAGCGAACCGACATACGACACGCTCGCCCATTTCAACCTGTTTGTGTCACCAGACTTGATGACGTCACTTGGCGACGAGTTAGCTGTCGTCTCACCTGGTGCAAAACCCGTGGTGGGAGCCATTCAGATCGTCAACGTCACCTCGTAGCGTGCTGTTCGGCTACCCGAACTTGCCTGCGATATAGTCACGAGTCGCGTCGCACAGGGGATCGTTGAAGATTCGCTCCGTCGGGCCCACCTCAATCAACTGCCCTGGCTGGCCAGGCTCTGGCACTGAGAAGAAGGCCGTCGTGTCGCTCACGCGGGCCGCTTGCTGCATGTTGTGCGTGACGACCACCACCGTGTAGGCCGTCTTCAGCGAAAGCATCAAGTTTTCGACGGCGGCAGTCGACGCGGGGTCAAGCGCCGAGCACGGCTCGTCCATCAAAATCACTTCCGGGCTAGCTGCGATGGCCCGGGCGATGCACAAACGCTGCTGCTGGCCGCCCGACAGACTGGCACCCGACTTGCCCAGACGATCCTTGACCTCGTCCCACAGGCTGACATCGCGCAGGGTGTGTTCAACCAGGTCGTCCGCCTTGGTACGGTTCAGGTGTCCGCCGCGCAGGCGAATGCCGGCCAGTACGTTGTCGCGGACCGACATCGTCGGGAACGGATTGGCCCGCTGGAACACCATGCCGACGCGCGTCCGCACCTCAACGGGATCCATTTGCGGTGAATAGAGGTCGTCGCCATCCAGCGTGATGTGGCCAGTGACCCGAGTGCCAGGCGTCGTCTCATGCAAACGATTGATCGAGCGCAACAGGGTCGACTTGCCGCAGCCGGACGGCCCGATGAATGCGGTCACCGCGTTGGACTCGATGTCCAGTGTGACGTTGCTGACGGCCTCAAGATCGCCGTAGTAGGCGCTGACATCGGCCAGGTTCAAGGCGGTGGTGTTCGGTTGCATCATCATGGCATCGAGCTCCGCGATTTCTAGTGTGACGGTCATTTCAGTTTTCCTTTCGTCGTCCGACAAAGCGTGCTGCCACCTGGAGCACCAGCACGAAAGCAACTAACAGAAGAGCAGCGCTCCAGGCACGTGCGTCGTAGGCGGCGCCGTCCACACCTTTGTTCTGCCATTGTGAATAGATGTAAACGGGCAGCGACATCATTCGGCCGCTGAACAGGTTGTAATTCATAGAGTCCGTGAAACCAGCCACCAGCAGCAGCGGGGCAGTCTCGCCGACGATACGCGAGACACCAAGCACTATTGCGGAGGCGATGCCGGGACGGGCTGTCGGCATCACCACTTGGGTGACGACGCGCCAGCGTTGACCACCGAGCGCTAGACCTCCTTCGCGCAGATCGTCTGGCACCCGGACGAGGACTTCCTCGCAAGCGCGCTCGACGACAGGCACCATGATGATGGCCAATGCCAGAGCCCCGGCTGCACCGCTGCGCGTGCCGGGACCCGCCACGATCGAGATCAACGCATAGGCCGTCAAGCCGGCGACGATGGACGGTATGCCCGTCATGACGTCCACGACCAAGCGCACGGAGCGGGCGAGACGTCTCACCCCGGAGTTGTGTGAACGATCGGCCTCTTCGACCAGCCAGAGCGCAGTGACCAAGCCGAGCGGGGCGGCGATCACCGTAGCTGCCAGAGTGATCATCACGGTGCCGGTCAGGGCGTGCAGAGCTCCGCCGCCTGCCCCGATGATACCGCGCATCGACTCGGTGAAGAACGCGGCATCCATGCGTCCAAAGCCACGGCTGACCGTCGTCCACAGCAAGCCGATCAGCGGACCGGCAGCCGCCACACCACAGAAAGCCATCGCGGCGGTGGCCAGATTGTTCAAGCGACGGGCCTTGGCCAGCGGTGGCGGGGCACTTGGCAGTGGCATCGCTGGTTGCCCAGCCCAAGCCTTTACTTGGGCGACGATCGGCCGCGTCTCCGTCGCCGGACCGGCACCCTCGATAGAGCCACCTTGTGTCGACATTGGGCTAGCCGTGGATTGGCCGTCCACGCTCTTCCGGCTGATGACCGCCCGTGCCAACGAATTGACCACCAACGTCAGGGCAAACAGCATGAGTCCGAGCCACAGCAGTGCGTTGACCTCAAGACCCTGTGCCTCAGGGAAATTCTGGGCGATGAATGCGGCCACCGTGCCAGGGTTTTGGGTCGTCAGCAACTGGAAACTGATCTTCAGACTGCCCGACAGCACCATGGCGACGGCCATCGTCTCACCCAGCGCCCGCCCCAGCGCGAGCAGGACACCGGCCATGATGCCAGACTTGGCTTGCGGAAGCACCACCAGACGTATCACCCGCCAACGGGTTGAACCAAGAGCATAGGCGCCCTCGATATTCGTCTTGGGCACCAAGGCGATCACTTCACGCGACAAGGTGGCGATCATCGGCAGCACCATGATCGCCAGCACGACTGCCGCCGTCAGCACCGTACGCCCAGTGGCCGACGGCTGGCCGGAGAACAACGGGAACCACCCGAAATGGGCGTTCACCCAGGTGTACGCTCGAGCCGCCACTGGAGCCACCACGAACAAGCCCCACAGACCATAGACGACAGAGGGGACGGCGGCTAGTAGGTCGATGGCGCCACCCAGTACCTGTCCCAGGCGGCGTGGCGCCACCATGGTGACGAACAGCGCGAACCCGATGCCGATCGGCGTGGCCAACAGCAGGGCCCATGCCGCCGCCCAAGCTGAGCCAAAGAGCAGAGGCCAAACGAGTTGCCAGATACTGGCAACACCACGCGGCAAGCTGCCGGCATCACCCGCTAGTGCCGGTATGCCGTCAGCGATCAAGAATGCCGCCACGCCGCCCAGCACCACAACCGTTGTGATTCCCGCCGCCCACGTCAACGCCCGCCAGACGCTGTCACCGATGTGACGGGGTCTGGCGGTACGCGTCCACAACATGGCGGGTGCAGTCTCAGCTAATGCTGTCAACGGCTGTTGCCACCTTGGTAGCGAGATCGGTGTCTGCTGTCAATGGAGCTGAGCCAGCGTTGCTGGCCGCGGCCTGCTGCGCGGCATCGGTGACGAGATAGGCCATGTATGCCTTGGCCAGCGCACCGGTATTGGCGTCCTTGTATTGCTGGCAACCAACCTCATAGCTCACCATGATCATCGGATAGGCGGTGGCGTCAGACGGTGTGCGGTTCACAGTGAAAGCAAGATCGCCAGCACCGCGACCGGTCTGCATGGTCGACGCGCTCAGCGTCTTCGATGCAGCAGCCGCCGACGGAGCCACCGGCGAGCCCGCATTGATCAGACTGACAACACCCAACCCCGTCGTCTGGCTGGCGTCCACATATCCAAACGTGCCTTGCGCACCCTGGATGGTGGTGACGACGCCTTGCGTGCCCTGGGCGCCTTCACCGGCTGTGAGATCGGTGGGCCAGTTTTCCACCAGCCCGTACGTCCAAGCGCTACCGGCAGCCTTGCTCAGAAAGTCGGTGACGTTGCCCGTCGTTCCCGATTTGTCAGAACGGTACACCGGCGAGACTGCCGTGCTCGGCAGGCTGACGCCCGGATTGAGAGCGGCAATCGCTGGGTCGTTCCAAGTCTTGACTGCGCCCGTCATCATCTTGGCGGCAGTCGAAGCGTCCAAAACCAGCGAGTTGACACCCGTGAGGTTGAAGGCGAAGGCGATTGACGAAATGTAAACCGGCACCTCGACGATGGTGTTGCTGGCGCACAAGCTGAACGTGGCCGAGGAGATCTCGTCCGTGCTGAAAGCGTCGTCCGTGCCAGCCACCGCGTAGCTGCCCGACTCGAAGCCCGAACGACCAGCACCGGAACCGACTGGGTCGTAGTTGACGGTGACGGCGGGATTGGCATTTTGGAATCCTGAGCGCCAAGCGTCTTGGGCCGCGGTCTGGGCGGTGGAACCGCCGGCGTTGAGCGTGCCGCTGAGGTTGCCGCTCACTGTGTTTGTTGTGTCATTGGTGTTCTCATTGCTGGCGCAGGCACCCAGCAACAAAGTGCTGGCCAGTGCGACGACAGTGGCCACTCGCATCAGCGGCGACCGGCCCATTGAGGCCCGAGTCTTCGGGCTGTTATCTGTTTTGATAATCTTCATGACACCGACACTAAACACCCGTTCTGAACGGTCAGTTAGGCCGGAGTAAACGCCAGGCGAACAATGCGACAATTCTTGCGATGAAGCCAGGCACCAACGTCAGGCGACCATCAGGGCGCGACGTCGTCAAGCGAAAAGGGTGCGATCCGTCAGCCCGCCCTTTTCGCGGCTGAACCAGTCGAGAAGGTCACCGACTTGGGCGCACGCCTTCTCGTCTGCGCCCAGGGTGTGGATGACGCGTCCTTCGTGCATCATCACCAGCCGATTGCCCAGGCGCAGGGCGTGATCCATGTTGTGCGTCACCATGAGTGCCGTGAGCTTCTGCTCGCCGACGATCTGGGCGGTGAGCCGGAGCACCAGCTCGGCGCGCTCGGGATCGAGGGCGGCGGTGTGCTCGTCCAAAAGCAGCAGCTTGGGGTGTGTGAACGACGCCATCAACAGACTCAGCGCTTGGCGCTGGCCACCGGACAGCAGTCCAACACGGTGACGCATCCGGCCCTCAAGATCCTGCTCAAGCGTGGCCAGGTTGTCGCGGAACTCCGCCCGGCGGGAGCGCGTCAACCCCCTGGCCAGCGTCAGCGGCCGTCCGCGGTTGTAGGCGACGGCCAGGTTCTGTTCGATGCTCAGGTGCGGTGCTGTGCCAGCCGCCGGATCCTGGAACACGCGCGCGATCCAGCTGGCCCGCCGGTGCTCCGGCAAGCGGGTCACATCGCGCCCGTCGATCAAGACGACACCCTGATCGATAGGTATCGATCCGGCGATGACGTTCAGCAGCGTGGACTTGCCCGCGCCGTTCGATCCGATGATCGTGACGAAATCCCCTTCGGCCAAGTCGAGATCGATATCACAGAGCGCCCGGCGTTCGTTCGCCGTGCCGGGATAGAACGTCTTGCTGATGTGAGTTAGCCTCAACATCGGCTCACCTGACAAATCGCGCTGCGACATCAGTCCACCCTCGATTCCGCCGAAGTGCCGGACGACAGGGTCTGAGCGGCGGCATCGGCCTTCGCGAACGGTGAGAACTGGTTGGGAGCCACGCTCATGGGTTCTGGTGTGTCGGACCTCTTGCGCCACGGCGACAGGTGCGTGACCAACGCCTGGGCTCCCTTCCACTGCGACAGCACCAGAGCTATGACGACCAGAGCGGCCGACATCAATTTCATGTCCGCATTGTCGATGAAAGGCCACTTGAGGGCGTAGAAGATAGCAATGCGATACAACACCGATCCGACCACGACACCAGAGGTCGTCAGCCACAAGAAGCGGGTGCCGAAGATGGCATTGCCGAGGATCACCGACGCTAACCCGATCAAGATCATGCCCGTGCCGTCCCCAATTGCCGACGAGCCGACGTACTGGGCCCAGACGGCGCCACTCAACCCCACCAGCCCGTTGGAGACCATCAGGGTGATTATCTTCGTGGTGTCGATGTTGATCCCGGATGCCGACGCCATCCCCGGGTTGTCGCCTGTGGCCATGACAGCCAAGCCGAATTTGGTGTTCAACAACCAGTTGACCAGCAAGACGACGATGATCACACCGACCGCGATGAAAGTCACCGACACCCAAGTGCCCCGGAGGCGGTGCTGGAACAGCCAGGTGAACAACGTCGTCTTGCCAAGCAGCGACACAGTGCTGCGGTGCACGCCGTCCTTGCCAAACCACATGATGTGCGTGTTCACCGAGTACATGGCGAGCATCACCAGGATGCTGGCTAACAGCGGGTCGATGTGGGCTTTGGTGTGCAATAGGCCCGTGACGCCGCCCGCCGCCGCGCCTGCCAAACACCCCGCTGCTGCTGCGATGATGGGGTTGACGCCGTTGAACACCATGATGGCCGCCGTCGCCGTGCCGGCTGTGAATGAGCCGTCCACTGTCAAATCAGCGAAGTTGAGTATCCGGAACGTCAAGAAGACGCCCAAAGCCAACAGCGCTGTGATCAGACCTTGGTCTACGGCTCCCAACATAGCGGCAGATTACGACTGGGTTTGGACGACTGTGCCTTCGGCGACAAAGTCTTCAGGAAGCGTGAGGCCGAACGCGGCCGCGGCATCTGGGTTGACTATCAGCTCTGTGCTTGTGGTGGCCTCGGGCTTGATCGTGTTGATGGCCAAACCGTCGCGCAGGATCTTCACTGCCATGTCACCGGTGGCCCGTCCCAAATCGTGGTAGCTGAGTCCGCGCGTCGCCACCGTACCCATCGAGACGGTGCTGGTGTCGGCGTCGAACACCGGGATCTGCTTTTCCTGCCCGTATTGGATGACGGTTCCGATCGCGGCTGCCACAGTGTTATCTGTCGGGATCAGGATAGCGTCGACGTTGGACAGCGCCTGAAGACCGGTGTTGATTTCTGACGCCGCCGTGATGGCCTGCGGAACAATCGTCACGCCTAGCGATGCCGCCTCGGTCTGATAATTCTGCACCTGCGTCAGCGAATTGGGCTCGGACGACGAGTAGAGCACGCCGATGGTCTTGACGTTCGGCATGGCTTCCTGAACCAACGAAACCGGCTTGGCGTCGGGGTTCAGGTCGCTGGTGCCCGTGATATTCGCGCCGGCCTGATCCCAAGACGGCACGAGTCCGACCGATACCGGATCCGTGACGGCAGAGAAGAGAATCGGCTTGTCCTGGATCGCCGTCGCCATGGCTATTGCGATCGGTGTCGAGATGGCCAGGATCAGGTCGAGACTGTTATTGGTGGCAAAAGACGATGCAATAGTCGGCGCGTTGGCCGGTTCACCCTGGGCGTTCTCGCTGACCAGCTTGTAGTTGATCCCCTGCTCCTTCAGCACCTCCTCGAAGCCATCTTGCACGGCTTGCAGCGCTGGATGCGTGACGATAACGGCCACGCCAATGGTGTACTGCTGGCCCGAAGCTCCATTTGATGTCGGCCCACCGGCATTATCCGGGGTCGCACAACCCGTGAGACTAAGGCAAAGTGCGGCAACGGCGGCAATGCCAGTTACCAATGTGTGACGTGTGTTCATGAAGCCTCCTTGATCATGGCGGTTTACATCACAATAACGTAATTGTCCACATATCAAACAGTTTGTCCACAAGGTGGAAAACTTCGACGGGACCAACAATCTCGTTGAGTGCGGGATTTGTCAGTCTCTGCCCGATTCGCGTCTGATAAATCCAGCATTTAGCAAAGTTTCAGGTTGACGGTGCTTCCCAAGAGCGTATTATGAACATATGAACAATATCTCATATATGTTCATTAATGTCAGCGACAACCCGTAGGGGACAACTATGACTAAGAGCTTCGGCGAGCATGAAACCGAGCTGATCCGCCACAGCCTGATCGAGGCTTGCAAGCAATGCTGGAACCGGTTTGGCTATCGGCGCACCGGTGTCCGCGAGCTGGCGCAGATGGCGAATATTTCAGTGGGCGCCTTCTACCGCTTCTACGACTCCAAAGAGATGCTCTTTCTGGCCACCGCAGGCGAGTACCAGGAGGAATTGGTGACGCTGTTCCATGAGAGTATGCGAAAATCGCCGGACAAACACGGAGTGGCAGACGGTTTGAGGGCGATGAGTGCCGTCATGGCCCAGCAACCATGGTTGGCAGGCATGCGCGAAGACTGGCCAGTGATCGCGCGCAAGCTGCCACCCGGTTACATCGAACAGGATTTTCACGGCGACGTGGTGCGCATTGACAGCATCGTCGCCCAGTACGGGCTGACGCCGCGGGTCAGCGTCGAGACCGCCACCCGCATCATCGACATTTTGCTGACGTCCGTCAACCAAGTCGGCGACATGGTGCCAGGCGAAACCGCCGCCGCGGCTGACTTCATCATCGATTCAGTCGTCGACAAGCTATTCGAGTGAGGTAACCATGATTGAGTTCAAAGAAGTCACCAAGACGTATCACATGGGCGACCTCAGCATTAAAGCTGTGGACGACGCCAGCTTCACCATCGACGAAGGCGAGTTGGCCGTCATCCTCGGCGCATCGGGTGCAGGCAAGACGACCATACTGAACATGCTCGGCGGGATGGATGGCGTGACCAGCGGCGATATCATCGTGGACGATGAAAACATCGCCCGGTTCAACGCCTTGCAGTTAACCGAATATCGCCGATTGAAAGTCGGTTTCGTCTTCCAGTTCTATAACCTGATCACCAACCTGACGGCACTGGAGAACGTGCAGTTCGCTGCCGAAACCTGCCGCGATCACCTAGACGCCCAGGAAACGCTGTCAGCGGTGGGGCTGACGGACCGCCTGAACAACTTCCCATCGCAGTTATCCGGCGGCGAACAGCAGCGCGTCGCCATTGCCCGGGCCGCAGCGAAAAACCCGCGCCTACTGCTGTGCGACGAGCCGACTGGTGCCCTCGACTACGAGACCAGCAAGGCAGTCTTACGTCTGCTCGTCGATATGAACGAGCTGAATCACAAGACTGTCGTCGTCATCACGCACAACACCGCCTTGGCCGCCATGGCTGACAAGGTGATCAAAGTACGTAGCGGACGCATCGATGATGTGATCGTCAACAGCGCCAAGACTCCAGTAGAGCGGATCGAATGGTGAGGTATCTGCTGCTCAAGCTCTGGCGCGATGTCCGCCAATCGAAGGGCCAATACGTTGCCATCACCCTAGTGATCATGCTGGGGGTGGCGTTCTACGTCGGCATGATGTCGGCTACCACGAGTGTGCAGCGAAACATCGACCGCTTCTACGAGCAGCAGAAACTGGCCGATCTCTGGGTCACCGGCGTCCACACCAGCCAAGCCCAGCTAGACAGTATCCGCGGGTTGGCGGGCGTGGAGGCTGTTGATGGGCGAGCCGCTTTGACCGCCACGAACGGCGACCACAGCTTCGTGGTACACACCATCACAACACAGCCGACAGTGAACATCCCCGCCATGGACTCTGGTCGGCTGCCTGCCGGTGCAGACGAGTGCATCGTCGACCGGGCCTACGCAGCGGCCAACCACCTTTCAGTCGGCAGCACACTTGACGTGACGATCGGCCAGGCGGCCTACCACCTGCGAGTCAGCGGTGTGTTCAACAGCCCGGAATATCTGTACCTGGCCCCAGACATCACCTCTCAGCCGGATCACCAAACGTACGGCGCATTATTCGTCAGCCCAAGCCTGACCGCCGGACTGCCCGTCAATGAGATCGTCATCAAGGCAACTCCCGGCACTGATCTGACTGCCTTGACAAACGAGGTGCGCCAAATCGCCCTACCGACGGGAGCGGGAGTTGTGCTCGAGCGCGACCAACTGCTCAGTTGGTCCATGCTGAACCAAGACATCACGCAGGACGGGCAACTGGGTAAGGTCTTCCCGATCATTTTCTTCCTGGTGGCCAGTGCGATCATCTTGATCAGCATGTCAAAGACGGTGGAGACGCAGCGCAACCAAATTGGCAACCTCAAGGCTTTGGGTATTGGGGACGGGCTGATCACCACCCACTTCCTCGGCTACACACTGCTGACATGTTTGGCAGGCAGCGCGCTCGGGGTTTTGGCCGGGATTTTCGGCGTTATGCCGGGCTTCGAGATGATCTTCACATCGTTCTACACCATGCCACCGTTGCCCGCCACCGGCTTTGGCATCAACATCGTTGTCGCGGTGGCCCTGGCGTTGTTCTTCGGGGTGGCGGCCACGCTGTTGTCCGTCCGCAAGCCTCTGCGGGAGCGCCCAGCCGAGGCGATGCGTCCCAAGCCGCCGCACCAAACCCGTCCGATACTTCTGGAGCGCAACGCGAAATTGTGGGCTAGATGGCCATTCGGACGCAAGATCGTACTGCGAAACCTGTTTTTGAACAAAGGCCGGGCGTTGCTGTCGTCCATCGGCATCATTGGCTGCGTCGGATTGCTGTTCGCGTCGTTTGCCTTTTTGAGCTGCATCAAGAATGTTTTGACGGACAAGTTCTACGAGATGAGCCAGTACGACATCAGCGTCATGATGCAACATGCGGCGGCGCCTGGCACCGCGTTCGCCGTTCCGGTTGATGGCGTGGCCACCGCTTGGGGGACGGGCACAGAGCCGGCGTCACTCCAGCTAGCTGGTCAGACCATCGGCACCAATTTGGACGTGCTACAAAGTGGCTGCGGTGCGATAGCCCTGTATGGTTCGGATGGACGACGGGTGAACTTGCCGGACGACGGGGTGATCGTCCCCCAGTTGTATGCCCAGAAATATGGTGTAGCGATCGGAGACACACTTCACTTGACATTATCGCCAATTGGTGGCATTCCGCAGTCTGTGCCAGTGAGGGTCGCAGACGTCGCACTGCAGTATTTGACGCAGGACGTCTATGCATCATTCGACTACATGACCAGCGTCGGCCAGACAGTCCCGGTCACCGGGTACTACCTACGGGTGACCGCTGGGGTGGACGCCCAAACCCTGGCGTCGCAGTTAGGCCACGATGAGGATGTCGCTCAAGCGATGACAAGAGACGATCTGGCTAACTCTTGGTCTTCTGAGATGAGCATCATGAATTCGCTGATGAGTGTGATGATCGTTGCCTCTGCCGTGCTGTCGCTCACCGTCGTCTACAACATCAGCATGATCAACATCTTCGAGCGTCGCCGCGACATCGCCACACTGAAAGTGCTGGGATACCGACGGCCCGAGGTCAACCGGCTGGTGTTCCAGGAGAACCTGATCATCACCGGCTTCGGATCAGTTCTCGGAATCGGCGCCGGTGTCGGCATGCTGTGGTTCATGCTCCACGCGGTGATCTCGGACACCATGTACGTGCCAATGCTGATCCCCTGGACAGCCATCGTCTACGCCATCGCCCTGGGCTTCGGCTTCACACTGTTGGCCAACCAAATGCTCCGCGGCAAGATAAACCGGATCGACATGGTCGAGTCGCTGAAGAGCGTCGAGTGACGGATGCCAAACTAGCAGCCCTCAATCGTCGTCCCACCCGCCAGGCTCTGACCGTGAGGATCGCGTGCACCTGGCGCTGGGGTAGCATGAGCACCCGGAGGCATCATGAAACTTTATCTGCGACAAAAGGTCTTCTCATGGGGCGCTTCTTTCGCCGTCAAAAATGAAGCGGGTGATGACTACTGCACCGTCAAAGGAGAGGTGTTCACCATTGGCAGGCGTCTGCACGTCTTCGACACCACCGGCAGTGAGATCGCCTACATCGAACAGCAAGCCTGGTCTTGGCGGCCGACATTCAATATCCAAATCGATGGTCGGGCGGTCTGCCGGGTGATCAAGGACTTCAAGCCTTTCACCCCCACGTACCATCTTGAGGGACTGCCCTGGAGGATGGAGGGCAACTTCCTGGGGCATGACTACTCGCTACACGCTGGGGACGAACAGATCATGCGTCTGACCAAGCAGTGGTTCACCTGGGGCGACAGCTACGAACTGGACATCGCCGACGCCGACGATGCTCTGGTGTGCTTGTGCATTGCCCTGGCAGTCGACGCGGTGCTGGACCGACGACGCAAGGCAGCTGCCGCGGCTGCACGGTGACCTGAGTAAACGAGGCCACCCAATGAACAAGGCACTTTTCAGCGTCTTTGCAGTTCTTGTGCTGACGGGATGCACAGCCGGGCCGTCCACGCCCAGCACCACCGGAAACCAAGGTATGACCGCAGCCTCATCAACTGCACCGGCAACCCCGGCAGGGACGGTCACTCCAGTCGATCCCGGCTCACTCACCTGTGAACCGCCAGACGGTGCCGTCATGCTATGGCTACAAGATCCCGAACGTTACCCGAATGTGACTGACTCCACGGTGGTCATGGTGAAGACAGCCGAGGGTAACACGCCAGGCGAATACTGGTGGACGGTCGCTTTCACTGACGGACCCCAATCTGATGCTGCCTCGCAGAAGGCGGTGTATCTCACCAATGCACCGGACGACAACCGTCCGTCAAACCTGACATGGTTGTTGGTCTCGAACCAGCAAGCAGACGGCACGATGCAAGACTATTGGAACCAGATTCCTTGGGACGTCCAGCACTTGGCCGTGGGCCGGGCAGCCCAGGCCAAAGCGCTGTCTTGCCTGCCCTGATGAAGTCATCAGTGCTGTGATAGCGACAATCAGTCACAGCCATCTTGATACAGGCCTACCTGACCACCGGGCCGCTCACACAAACAAACGGCTCCGACCCTTTTCAGGATCGGAGTCACTTGGCGGTGATGGAGGGATTTGAACCCCCGGACGCTTTCACGTCACCCGCTTTCGAGGCGGGCTCTTTCGGCCGCTCAGACACATCACCGCGAGTGATTCTACCGGAATCCGGCCGTCAGGCGGAAATCACCTCGGACCAGGTCCGGGACGTCCGGGCCAATCACCGCGCGGCGGACGATGTCCCCGTCCGTGCGGGCCTTCAAAGCCGTCCGGTGGACCGAAGTCTTCCGGCTCGGGCCCAAAGTGACCCGGAGCCCCCGGACCAAAGCGATCCGGCGGACCGTATCCATCTGGACCGGGACCGAAGTCGTCGAACCGGCGACGCCATCCGGGACCACGCCCCGGACCACGTCCTCGCAGCAAGGCGGGATCCAACCCTGCCAGCACACGCGGATCCATATCGCGCAGGCGCGGGTCGTCTTCGCCGCGTTCGCGCAAGAACTCGTTCATCGCGGCTCGTCTCTCATCTCCATCCGGACCGCCGACGATCTGCTCCAGTCGCTCGATCAACCGCGCCAGGTATGAGCTGAACTGAACCAGTTCGTCGTCATCCAGCACACTGAGCAACTCGTTGACGTTCGTGGGCGACACACCCTCCTGCTGATCTGCCGCTAGGCCGGCTTCTGTCAGCCGGACCATAGTCACGCGCTTGTCGTCTGGCGACGGTTCGCGTGTGATCAGCCCGGCCTTCTCAAGCTTGGCCAACAGCTCAGCCAACGACTGCTTAGACATGTCCAGCAGATAATTCAGTTCACGCTGGCTGATCTCAGGCTTCAGTTTGAGCAGCCCGAGCACGCGACCCTGCCCGTGGTGCGGATCGCCCCAAGGCGATCGCTCGACGCGCCGACGGTGCTCGAATCGTCCTATCAAGCGCTGTAGGCGCAGCAATTGGGCGGCCACGACTGTTCTGCTCCCAGCAGGCTGGTCGGACTCGCCGTCGGTTGGGATGTCGTTCTCGTCCTCGTCATCTATTTCGTATTCCATTAGTTGTTCTCCGTTCATAAGCGTGGTCATAAAGTCAGGTACCTGACTAATAGTTTGTCATTGAGTCGGGCCAATTGTCAAGTACTTGACAATAATTCAGGCAGAGTCTTGTCACAAGCGTCGATGGCACGCCGGCTTTGGCTGGCGACACCACAACCGCCCGTAAAACCACTGCTATACGGCGATGATGGCATCCGGGTGCCCCGGGCCGGTTTGAATCCACTCAGCTTGGGGACGTGACAAAATGGCATCATGACCGAATCTGTCGTCCGCCTCACCAGCGCCCAAGCCCGCCGTGTAGCCCTGGCGGCCCAGGGCGTCGGCCAATTCGAGCGCGACCACGACCGTCCCCCAACCATGCGGCAAGTGCAGGGGGTGATCGACGACGTCGCCCAATTCCAGATCGACTCAGTCAATGTGCTGGCCCGCGCCCACCTGACGCCCCTGTTCAGCCGACTCGGCGCTTACGACACGGCCCTGCTCACACGCGCGGCCACCAAACGCCCCCAACGACTGTTCGAATACTGGGGCCACGCCGCCAGTCTGATCGACATAAATCTGTATCCGGCACTGCGCTTCCGCATGGCGGACGCCCACCCTTGGGCCACCATCAACGACATCCTGGACGCCCACCCCACCGCGACGGACGACTTGCTGGCCATCATCGAACAGCGCGGTCCGTCCACTGCCCGCGACTTGAACACCGACGTCATCCCCAAGCAGCGTGGCTGGTGGAACTGGTCTTCCACCAAGACGCTGCTGGAGTGGCTGTTCCACTCCGGGCGCATCGCGGTCGTCCGGCGCAACAACGCTTTCGAACGAGTCTTCGACCTGCCCGAGCGGGTGTTGCCGTCCCCAATCCTGCAGACTCCCGCGCTCAGCCGGGAGGACGCCCACCTGATGTTGATACAGCGGGCAGCCCAGGCACTTGGGGTGGCGACGGCTCGCAGTCTGGCGGATTACTTCCGCACCAGCCTGGCCGAGACCAAGCGGGCCATCGACACACTCACCGCTGACGGCGAACTCATCCCAGCGACGGTGGATGGCTACCCCGTGCCGTACTGGCTGTGGCATGAGGCCCGCCGCCCCCGATCGATCGACACCGCCACGCTCGTCAGCCCCTTCGACTCACTGGTCTTCGAGCGCCAACGCCTGGCCCAGTTGTTCGGCGCTGACTACACCATCGGGCTCTACACGCCGGCCGAGCAGCGCACCCACGGCTACTACGTCTATCTGTTCGTGCTTGACGACGCCATCACCGCCCGCACCGATCTGAAAGCCGACCGTCAGGCCGGCGTCCTGCGCGTCCAGAGTGCCTGGCTCGAACCCGGAGCCACCTCGCAGCGTCTCGAAGTCGCGGACAATTTGGCGGCAGAGTTGCGCCGCTTGGCGGGTTGGCTCGGTTTGACAGACATAGCCGTCGTCCCCAAAGGCGACCTGAGCCACGATCTTGGCGCTGCGCTTAGTTGCTGACGGTAGACTGAGTGCCTGATCGCACACACGGAAGGGCATGGTCATGCGGCGTCGAATCGCGATGGGCCTACTCGCGTTGTCAGTCATGCTGTCTGTGAGCGGTTGCACGATGCGCGGGAGTGTCGCCTTCACGATCAATGGTGTCATCACGACCAACAGTCAGGTATCAATGGTGGTGGACGGTTGTCACTCCGTGGTCGATCCATCGCAGACATTCAATGTGTCTGGGCTTGTCGACGACATGATCAGGGCGAATCTGGCTCAGAAGATCGCCGTCATCAACAATGTCGAATACACCGACGATGACTTATTGAAACCAATTCAAGACGGCAGTCTGGGCACCGTGCTAGAAACCATGTTGCCAGACCCCTACTGCGGCCAACTGGCACTCGGGTTGGCGCTCGAGGCATTGGTGATCTTCCAGATCAGCAAGCCCGCGTACACCGCGATGGTCAGCCAGTTCACCATCACCGTCAATCCGCGCTTCGGGGTCTGGAACCCGATCACGCTGGCCGTCGACGGCTCGGGCTCGCTGTCGAAAGCAGACCACTGATGCTATCGCGCGAAGTGCTAGCCGACGGTGCGCTTGGGGACGACGCCGGCATCGGCGACGGGTTGTTGCGGCTGGCAGCACTCATGGCGCGTCTGCGTCGCGACTGCCCATGGGACGCCGAGCAGACACACCGCAGCCTGGCCAAGCACCTGATCGAGGAGACCGCCGAGACAGTGGACGCCATCGAGGCAGGTTCGGACGCCGATCTGATCGAAGAACTGGGCGACGTCCTGTTGCAGGTGATGTTCCATGCCGAAATCGGCCGGACGGAAGGGCGCTTCGATATCGACACGGTGGCTGACGGCATCGTCGAAAAACTGATCGCCCGACATCCGTTCGTGTTCGCTGACGATGCCGTGCCCGCCGACATGATGGCCACCTGGGAAGGCGCCAAACAACTGGAGAAGCATCGCGCTTCGGCCCTGGACGGCATCGCCGAATCCCTGCCCACGCTGGCCCGGGCGTCCAAAGTGGCGACTCGTTTGCGCGATACTCACACCACAGTCGCCCCACCGCTGGATGCTGGGGACGACGACGCCGCGGTTGTCGGGCGGTGCCTGCTGGGGGACGTCATCCAAGCCGTCCAAGCCGGGATTGACCCGGATCAGGCACTGCGCGATGCGACCAGAGAATGGGAGCGGGCCGTCCGCCTGGCCGAGGACCGATCGGCGCCGAACGACACAGATTGATAGTCACCACCCCACAGCAGAATCCCAAGCCGTGGTGGACTAACCTGGAAGACGAAAACAAGAACGCTTCAGAGCCCGGTGACGGGCAGAAGGTGACCACTATGGCAAGCATCGAATATATCGAATCACGTGAGATCCTCGATTCGCGTGGCAACCCGACCGTCGAGGTCGAGGTGATCTTGGACGACGGCACGAACGCCCGGGCAGGTGTGCCCTCCGGCGCGTCTACCGGCGCCTTCGAAGCAGTCGAACTGCGTGACGGCGACAAGAGCCGCTACGGCGGCAAAGGCGTCCTGAAGGCCGTCGAGAACGTCGTCGAGGTCATCGGCCCAGAGGTGTTGGGCCTGGAGGCCTCCGAGCAGCGCATCCTCGACGAGACCATGATCGAATTGGACGGCACCCCCAACAAAGGCAAGCTTGGCGCCAACGCCATCCTGGGCGTCTCCCTGGCCGTCGCCAAGGCCGCCGCTGAATCAGCCGGTCTGCCGCTCTACCGCTACCTCGGTGGCCCGAACGTCCACCTGCTGCCCGTGCCGTGCATGAACGTCCTCAACGGTGGCGAGCACGCCGACAGCAACGTCGACATCCAAGAGTTCATGATCTGCCCGATCGGCGCCCCCACCTTTGCCGAGGCACTGCGCTGGAACGCCGAGATCTACCACCAGCTCAAGTCCGTTCTCAAGGCTCGTGGCCTGAACACCGGGCTGGGCGACGAGGGCGGGTTCGCCCCTGACCTCGACTCGAACCGCGAAGCGCTCGAGTTGCTGATGGAAGCCATCAAGGGCGCCGGCTACAAGCCTGGCAAGGACATCGCACTGGCCATCGACGCTGCGGCCAACAGCTTCTTCAAGGACGGCAAATACCAGTTCGAGGGCACAGCCAAGACGACTGCTGAGATGGTCGACTACTACGCCAAGATGGTCGAGGACTTCCCGATGTGCAGCCTCGAAGACCCACTGTGCGAGGAGGACTGGGAAGGCTTCGCCGCGCTGACCGCCCGCCTGGGTGACAAGGTGCAGGTAGTGGGCGACGACCTGTTCGTGACCAACCCCGAGAAGCTGGCGCGTGGCATCGCTGAGAAGTCAGCCAACGCACTGCTGGTCAAGGTCAATCAGATCGGCTCGTTGACCGAGACGTTCGACGCCGTCGAAATGGCTCATCGCAACGGCTTCCACTGCATGGTCAGCCACCGCTCCGGCGAGACCGAAGACACCACCATCGCCGATCTGGTCGTAGCGCTGGGCTGCGGCCAGATCAAGTCCGGCGCCCCGGCCCGCACCGAGCGCGTCGCCAAGTACAACCAACTGATGCGCATCGAAGAGGACTTGGAAGACGCCGCCGTTTACGCCGGTGCGTCAGCCTTCCCGCGCTTCGACACCACCAAGTGGTGATTTGTCATTGACAACCATGAGCGGCCCCGGGAAACCGGGGCCGTTCTGCTTGTGCGTGATTTTCTGCTGCTAGGCAGTTTGCGCTTAGACCGCTCAGCCTCGTGGCTTGATCACGTTCTACCTCTCTTCAGACGTACGCAAAGTATCGCGTATAAATCAAACGTCTACCATCGGGACGCTACTCGACCGACTCTTCCGGGGCCGGCGGTAACTTGATGGTGAGTACAGCCCCGCCATGACGTCCATTGGCCGCCTTCACCTCACCACCATGGACGGCGACGGTGTGGGCCACTATGGACAACCCCAAACCGGTGCCCGGGGTGTTGCGGGCCTTGTCACTGCGGAAGAATCGCTCGAAGACGTGCGGCAGATCCTGGGGTTCGATGCCAGGCCCTTCGTCGGCGACGGTGAGCACACCGTTGGCGAGGTGCACATGGACGGTGCCCTTGTCGGGCGAGAATTTCACGGCATTGTCGATCAGGTTCATGACGGCACGTTCCAGCGAGTCCGGTTCTCCCTGGACCTCGTATGACTGCAGTGCCACGTCAAAACCCAGCGAGTGCCCCCGGCGCCGGGCGCGAGTGACAGCGCGATCGACGATATCGGCCAAATCCGTCGCCACCATCACTGGGACGACGGATTCATCGCGCGACAACTGCACCAAATCGGACACCAGCGACGTGAACTCGCCTAGTTGGGCCGCCACGTCGCCCAAAATTTCGACACGCGCACCTTCGGGCAACATGCCCGATTGTTCGTCGGCCACTAGTAGCTCGACGTTGGTGCGCATACTCGTCAGGGGTGTGCGCAGCTCATGCCCGGCGTCGGCAATCAGGCGCTTCTGCCGGTCGCGCGACGATTCCAGCGATACCATCATGGTGTCGAAGCTGCGGGCCAGATCGCCCAACTCGTTGTCGGCGTAGGTGCCGACGGGCCGCAGCTCACCGGTCTGGGTGACATGGGTGACGGCGTCCGCCAACCTGCGGACGGGACGGACGACTGAGCGCCCCGAATAGACACTGAGGAACGTTGCAGCGAGCACGAGCAACCCGCTCAGGACGATCAGTAGCGTGCGCAGTTTGGCCAACGACAGATCGATGGGGTTCAGCGGACGGGCCAGGATCATGGCGTATCGGACGGAATCGATGCCGAGTGGCACGGCCACCACCCGATATATCTCACCGTTCGACGCCTCAGCGTTGCGCGCGGAATAGTTCATCTGCGTCTTGGCGACGGCCAACTCCGGCGGGCCGACGATGATCCAGGTTTGCTCGCCCCGCACCTGAATAGGGGTTCCGTCGGCGTTCACGAGAGCGAGTAGCACGTTGGTGGCACTCAGCGTGGATGTGTCCAGACCACCCAATGCGATCATGTTGTCGCGCAGGGGCTGGACGGTCTGCGATGCCATGTCGAGCAGTTCGCCGTCCATCTGCTGTTCGGATGACACACGCGTGAACAAATAGGCGGCAACGCTGAGCACCACGACCGAGACCGCCACCAGCGCCGCAGTCAGGCGTGAGAACCGGCCCAACAGTGATTGCCCGGCTATCGCATGTTCCAGTGCAGGACGGGATGACGGGCGTATGTCGTGGATCACGGAGCTGTCTCGCGCAGTATGTATCCGATGCCACGTATCGTGTGGATCAGACGGGGCTGGCCGTTATGCTCGATTTTGCGCCGCAAGTACCCGATGTACACCTCGAGCGAGTTCGCGTTGGTGGGAAAGTCGAAACCCCACACCTCATTGAGCAACCAGTCGCGCTTCAGGATTGCCCGGGGCCGGCGCATGAAGGCCTCGAGCAACTCGAACTCGGTGCGGGTCAGCGTGATATGCTGGCCGGCCCGCGTCACATCTCGGGTCTGGGTATCCAGGACCAGATTCGAGAAGTTCATTACCTCGCCGACCCCAAGACCCTGCTCTGCTTTCGACCGTCGCGTCAAAGCGCGCAACCTGGCCAACAGCTCGTCCAGCGAGAATGGCTTGACCATGTAGTCGTCAGCCCCGGCGTCCAGTCCGTCGACCCGGTCGTCGACCGCATCCCGCGCTGTCAGTATCAGGATGGGGACGTCGTTGCCACTCTCGCGCAATGCCCGCGTGGTGTCCAGCCCGTCCAAGCGAGGCATCATGACATCCATGATGACGGCATCCGCACGCAGACTAGACAATTTGGCCAACGCCGCCAACCCGTCTGGTGCCGTCGTCACCTCATAACCGTTATAGCGCAACGACCGGACCAGCGAGTCTCTGACCGCCTGGTCGTCGTCCACCACCAGAATGCGCATATCACAAGCTTATCTGGTTGGTGTCAGTCTTTCTTGTCCCTGAACACCTTGGCGGCGATAAAGCTCACAATCGCGACCACGATCGCACCCTCGAGAGCCGTGACGAAGCCGTTGAAGCTCCACATGTCGGTGATGCCCCAACCGAGGTTGAACTGGCCGCAGATCCAGGCGGTCAGCACCATCATGAAGGCGTTGATCACAATGAGCAGCAGACCGAACGTCAGCATGATGAAGCAACCGGTCAACGCCTTGAACAATGGCTTGATGATGGCATTGACGACACCGAAGATGACCGCGACGGCGATCAGGGTGAGCACACTCCCGGGCGTCCAACCATGAAACCATGAGACCGCTGGCACCAGATGAATGCCTGGCACCACCAGGGTGGCGATGGCGAAGCCCAGTGCCGTGATCAAAATCCGTTTGAACATATCCACTAGCCTGCCATATCCGAAGACCAATCAGTAGGATGAAACCGTGCAAACAACCGACATTGACGAAGCCCTGGCAGCAACCGCCCCGCTCAGGAGACGCAGTTTTCTGAAGGAACTGGATCTGGCCAGCAACGAATGGTTGGGGCTGCTCGACCTGGCCGCAGCGCTTAAAGCCGAACGCCGGCAATCCGGAGCCGATCAACCGCAGCGTCTGCGGGGGCAGTCCATCGCGCTGATCTTCGAGAAGACATCAACGCGCACCCGTTGTGCTTTCGAGGTGGCCGCCTTCGAGCAGGGCGCCCACACCACTTTCCTGGACGGCCAGAGCTCGCAGATCGGCCACAAGGAGTCCGTCGCCGACACAGCGCGGGTGCTCGGTCGCATGTATTCGGGCATCGAGTACCGCGGATTCGGGCAGAGCACGGTGGAACAGCTGTCGGACTATTCGGGCGTTCCCGTCTTCAATGGGCTGACGGACGAATGGCACCCCACGCAGATGCTCGCCGATCAACTGACCATGCGAGAACACTGCTCCAAACCGTTGGACCAGATGAAGCTGGCCTACATCGGGGACGGGCGCAGCAACGTCGGAAATTCCGTGCTGGTGTCCTCCTCCATCGCCGGACTTGATGTGACGATCGTAGCCCCAGCCAGTCTCCAGCCCTCGGCGGCTGTCGTAGAGGCAGCCGAAGAGCGGGCGCGGCAGACGGGCTCACTAGTGGTGGTGACGGACGACGTGGATGCGGTCGCCGGCGCCGACTTCGTCTACACCGACATCTGGATCTCCATGGGCGAACCGGCCAGCATCAGCGCCGAGCGGGTGCGTCTACTAAGCCCCTACCGGGTCGACGACACACTGCTGGCACGCACCGGCAACCCAGCGGTCAAAGTGCTCCACGACCTGCCGGCTCTTCACGACCTGAACACCGCTATGGCACGCCACTTGGCGGACGACACCGGGGCGACTCAGTTCGAGGTGACCGACGAGATCTTCGAAGCCAACGCCGCTGTGATTTTCGACCAGGCCGAAAACCGCATGCACACCATCAAGGCAGTGCTGGTGGCGTCACTGGGCTGACGCCACCTCCTGACTTGTGCGCCTGATCCGATCTCAGTTCACATCGTCGGGATTGTCGCCGCGCTGCTTCCGTCTTCGCACCAGGATGACGATGATGGCGGCGAGTCCGGCTGCGACGAACGCCCCGGCGGCAATCCATGGCCAGACGCTGGTGCTGGCTAGGCTACCGCCGGTCTGGGCCTGCAGATTCGGCAGCTTGACATCGGCTTTGGCGTTGTCGGTGGGTGGATCGCGATGCATTGGGACGCCGACGACGGTGGATGGGTTTTGAATCGTCTTCCCATAGTCGCCGATCGTCACCTGATACATAGCCGTGCAGGTCATCGACTCGCCCGGGGCGAGCATGGTCAGCGGACAGTTCGGCACTGGCGCCTTCCCGATACCGGTGAACTCCGTCTGGTCCAGTTTAATATTGTTCAGCGTCATCGTGCCCGTGTTCGTCACCAGGAACGTGTACAGCACCTTCGTGCCCTTGACATCTGCGGATTCTGTCAGGGTGATCTCCGGACGGCCGTCTATCACCTCTGCCGATGAGGGCTCGGAGTTCACGGCAGCGCCTTGTGGATCCGACCCGTGGACGGTGGCGGTGTGGTTCACCTGTGTGGCGTCCATATCTGGCTGGGTCAGCACATACGGAGCAGTGCACGTGATCTTCCCACCCGGCGGCAAGACGCCCACCTGGCCAGACGGCCAGTCTGCGTCACCAGCCGGGCAGATTGGCGGCGGCAGTGTCCCAGAGCCGTCGAACAAATCACCTGTGACGTTGACGCCGGTGACCGTTGTGTTACCGGTGTTCTCCACGACATACGTGTACAGAACCGGGCTACCAGCCGGCAAAGGTGTGGCATCGGGTGTGTCCACTGTCAACGTCAAACTCAACCCTGGCCTGCCCAGACCCGTGAACTCATCTGTGCCGTCGCCGGTCACCACGATCCTTGTCGACGACTCGGATGTGGCTGACACAGTCGCACTGTTGTCCAGTTCACCGCTGTCGATATCGGCCTGGCTCACCGTGTACCCGCCTGTGCAGGTCACCACCTGACCGGGCACCAGGACACCCGTATTCGACGGATCCGGCCAGCCATAACCAGTACCTGGGCATACCACGTTCGGGATCTTCGGATCAGACACACTGATCTGGCTGATCGCCACGTTACCGTCATTACGCACCCTGAACAGATATGTCAACACGTCACCGGCATGGACCGGACCATCCGGCGTCACATGCTCCTTCACCACGGACACCTTCGGATCGGGCACCGCCGGCGAGGAAGTCGAATCGGAATCGGTCACCTTCACGCCGGTTGGCGATGTGGCGGTCACGGTTGCCGTGTTGTCGACTGTGCCGCTAGCCCCGTCAGCTGCCGTCACCCTGTAAGTCGCGCTACATGTCACCACATCACCAGGCGCCAAGAAGCCAACCTGACGTGAGGAGCCCCACAGCACTGCATCCGACGGGCATGTGACTTGCGGCACACCACCCGTGCCGGAGAACACGCCTTCCACGATGTTCAAGGCATGCAGAGTGACGTTGCCGGTGTTCTCAACGACCAGGTAATACGTCACGGTGTCGCCTTCATGCAGCGGCGTTTCGATCGGAGTGGCCGACTTTGTCAACCGGACTCCCGGCGACTGCACGGTCTGAACAGTCGCCGTTGAGGAGGCTGTCTGGGTCTTGTTTGCCGGATCCGTGGCAGTCACAACCGCGGTGTTCACGATCTGTGACAACTGGTCCATATCGGCTTGCGTCACCACATAGCTGGCGGCGCAATCCAGCGTTCCGCCTGGAGCCAGCACGGACGTCTGGCAAGCAACCAATGGCGCCGAACCCAAACCAGTGAATGAGGATTCGACAACATTGATGCTGCTCAACGTCGTATCACCCGTATTGGTGACAACGAACGAGTAGTGGACGATGCTGCCCGCCTTGTCGACACTCGGCACGTCCGCCGATTTCACCAAGGAAATCCCAGATACCGGATTCACCTGGACTGTCGCAGTGGACGAGGCCGATTGGAACCCGCCCGAAGGATCCCGTCCCAACACTTGCGCCACATTCACCAGCGGCATCAAGCTGTCCACATCCGCCTGCGTCACCACATAGGACGCAGAGCAATCCATCGACGTATGTGGAGCCAGCTGGGTATCAGGACATGTGATCGTTGGGGCGGTACCGTGACCGTTGAACGATGTGTCTGCCACCGTGATGTCCTTCAACGTCGTGTCGCCCGTGTCCGTCACACGCAACGTGTAGTTGATGACGTCGCCGGCCTTCATCACCTGTGACACGTCAGACGTCTTGGCAAGTGCGATACCGGATACCGGATCGACGGTCACACTGGCCGACGACGAACCTATCTCGTCCTCACCGAACGGATCGTCAGCCGTGGCCGTCGCGATGTTCACGATCGGATTGGTCTGATCGACGTCAGCCTGCACCACATCGTAAGTGGCCGTGCAGGTCATCTGACCGCCTGGAGACAACTGCGTGCCAGGACACGTGATCGCCGGCGGGGTGCCCAAACCGGTGAACGACGAATCGGACACCGTGATACCACTCAGCGTGGTGTCACCCGTGTTGTTCACCTTGATCGTGTAGCGGATCTCGTCTCCAGCCTTCACGATCTTCGAGACATCCGCGGTCTTCGCAACCGACACGCCAGAGGTGGCATCCGAGCTCACCGTGGCCGTTGACTCTTCTGTCTGAGTCGTCCCGGACGGATCCTTGGCCGTGACCGTCGCCGTGTTCACCAACGACTTCAGACCGTCGACATCTGTCTGCGCAATCAAATATCGTGCCGTGCAATCCATGACCTCACCCGGCGCCAGAGACGTCTTCGGGCAAGTGATCGCCGGCGGGGTGCCCTTGCCGTTGAACGACGTGTCAACCACATTCACGTTGTTCAGGGTGGTGTCGCCGGTGTTCGTCACCTCCAAGGTGTACTTCACCTGATCCCCGGCCTTGGCGAACGTCGAGACATCAGCCGACTTCACAATCGACACACCGGACGTAGGCTTCATGTCCACCAATGCCGTCGAATCATCCGTCACATCAGTCCCGAAGGGATTAACCCCATCCACATGGGCCGTGTTCGACAACGGCGACAACGCATCCACATCACCCTGCACAACCGTGTAGGAAGCCGAGCAATCCATCTGCTCGCCAGGCGAAAGCACAGTCTTCGGGCACGACACGACCGGACGAGTGCCACGGCCGTTGAACGACGAATCCGAGACGATAATGCCGCTCACCGTCGTGTCACCCGTGTTCTTGACTGTCAGCGTGTAGACGATCTTGTCACCAGCCTTGGTCACTTGAGGCACGTCAGCCGACTTCACCAGTGACAAGCCCGACGTTGAATCGATGTTCACCGTCGCACCGGACTCATCGGACAAGCCGGCCCCCGAGGGATCCACACCCGACACACGGGCCACATTGACGATCGTCCCCAGAAGATCGACATCCGATTGCACGAGCGTGTAGGACGCCGTACAAGACATGGACTCGCCTGGAGCCAGTTGCGCACCTGGGCATGTGATCACCGGGGCCGTGCCATGACCGTTGAACGACGAATCAGACACCAAGATGCTGCCCAATGTCGTATCGCCAGTGTTCGTCACCACCATCGTGTATCCGATGGTGTCTCCGGCTTTGGCCACACTCGACACGCCAGCCGACTTCACAACTTCGATACTCGACAACGGATCCATGCCAACGGACACCGACGACTCGCCAGTCTGCTGTTCGCCAAACGGATTGTCTCCCGTGGCCTTGGCGACGTTCACGATCGGATCGAGACGATCCACATCCGACTGGACCACCGTGTAGCTAGCCGTGCACGTCATCTGCTCAGCCGGTGCCAACGAGGTGCCAGGACAATTGATCTCCGGAGGAGCTCCCCGGCCATTGAACGACGAATCAGCCACCAAGATGCCACTCAACGTGGTGTCGCCAGTGTTGGTGACAAGCAGCGTGTAGACGATCACGTCGTTGGCCCGGGCCACACTGGACACGTCAGCCGACTTGGCCACGCTGATTCCCGACGATGGCTTCAAATCAACAATCGCCGTGGAGTCGTCCGTCTTCTGAACGCCCGACGGATTATTCGCGGTCACTTCAGCGGTGTTCGTGATCGACGACAACGTGTCGAGGTCGTCTTGGACCACCGTGTAACTGGCCGTGCAGGACATCGAATCGTCAGGAGCCAAAGTCGTCTGCGGACAATCGACCAAAGACACGACGCCTGAGCCGTTGAAGTCCGTGTCCGCCACACTGATGCCGCTGAGCGTGGTGTCGCCAGTGTTCGTCACCACCAGCGTGTAATTGATGACGTCTCCAGCCTTGGCGGCGGTTGGCACATTTGCCGACTTGACCAATGAGACACCCGAAGTTGACTCCACATTCACTGTCACCGACGACGAATCGGTCTGATCAGTCCCAGACGGATCGGTGCCCGTAGCCTTCGCCACGTTCACCACAGTGCCCAGTTGATCCACGTCAGCCTGAGTCATCGTGTAGCTGGCCGTGCACGTCATCACCTCGTCGGGCGCCAGTGTGGTCTTCGGGCAGGTGATGGACGAAGTCGTCCCCAACCCGTTGAAGTCAGTGTCAACCACGTCGATGTTTTTCAGCGTCGTGTCGCCAGAGTTCGTCACCTCAAGCGAATACTTGATGACGTCCCCAGCCCGTGCGACGCTCGCCACATCGGCAGACTTCACAATGGAGATGCCAGAAGTCGGCGTCACGTCAACACTCGCCGACGACTCATCAGACTGACCATTACCGTACGGATCATCCGCAGACACCTGTGCTGTGTTCACGATCGGCACCAACCCATCGATATCATCCTGCACCAGCGTGTAGCTGGCTGCGCACGACATCGACTCGCCTGGCGCCAACTTCGCCTGTGGGCAAGTGACCTCCGGAGCGGAACCCTGGCCGCTGAACGACGAGTCAGCCACCAAAATGCTATTCAGCGTCGTATCACCCGTGTTCAATACCACCAACGTGTAATTGATGACGTCGCCAGCCTTGGACACACTGGAGACATTAGCCGACTTCGTAATCGAGACCCCAGACGAGGGATCCAGATCGACGGTGGCAGTCGACTCATCGGTCTGCTCGTCGCCGAATGGATTGTCACCCGATGCCTGAGCAGTGTTGATTATCGTGTCAAGCCGATCGATATCAGCCTGCACCAGCGTGTAGCTCGCAGAGCATGTCATCGACTCACCGGGCGTCAGCACCGCCTTCGGGCAAGATATCTCCGGAGCCGTGCCCTTGCCGTTGAACGATGAGTCAACCACTGTGACACCACTCAAAGTCGTGTCGCCGGAGTTTGTCACCACCAGTGAATAGTCGATCTCATCCCCAGCCTTGGCCGCGCTGGACACATCCGCCGTCTTAACCACCGAGATGCCAGACGTCGACTCCACATTCACCGTCGCCGAAGAACTGTCCGTGATATCGGTGCCCGAGGGATCGGTGCCGGTCGCCTCAGCGATATTGACGATCGTGCCCAACTGGTCGACATCCTCTTGCACCAGCGTGTAGCTGGCCGTGCAATTCATAGACTCACCCGGAGCCAGCACGGTCTGCGGGCAATCTATCTCCGGAGCCGTGCCTTTGCCGTTGAACGATGTGTCCGCCATTGCGATATCGCTCAGTGTCGTGTCGCCGGTGTTCGTCACCGACATCGTGTAGTCGATGGTGTCACCGGCTCTGGCGACGCTGTCCACATCCGCCTTCTTCAACACCGAGATGCCCGATGTCGGATTCATGTCCACCGTCGCAGTCGATTCATCGGATGGCTCATCGCCAGATGGGTTCTTGCTCGTCGCCTGTGCTGTGTTCACGATCGGGTCGAGCTGATCGACATCGGCTTGCACGACCGTGTAGCTGGCCGTGCAAACCATCGATTCACCGGGTGCCAAGGTGGCCTTCGGGCAGGTGATGGACGGTTTGGCGCCTTGGCCGCTGAACGATGTGTCAGCGACCGCGACGCTACTCAGCGTGGTGTCACCGGTGTTCGTCACCACCAACTTGTAGTCGATCACATCCCCAGCCTTGGCGACACTGGTCACACTGGCCGTCTTCACTATGCTGATGCTCGAAGTCGGATCCAGGTTAACCGTCGCCGTCGAATCGGCGGTTTGCTCATCGCTGAACGGGTTGAGACCTGTCACCTTGGCCGTGTTGTCAATGGCCGTCAACTGGTCGACGTCATCCTGCACCACCGTGTAGGCAGCCGAGCAAGACATCGACTCTCCGGGAGCCAGGCTGGCCTTCGGGCACGTGACGACAGGGGACGTCCCCAAGCCGCTGAACGCCGACTCGGCCACCAAGAGGCTGCCCATGGTGGTATCACCGGTGTTCGACACGATCAACGTGTAATTGATCTTGTCGCCGGCTTTGGCAACATCGGGGACATCCGCCGACTTCACGATCGAGACCCCTGATGTGGGATCCAGATCGACCGAGGCTGTCGAATCATCGGTTCTTGTAACACCGGATGGATCCTTGGCCGACGCTTCAGCCGTGTTCATGATCGCTGTCAATCGGTCAATGTCGTTCTGCACCAACGTGTAAGACGCCGTGCAAGTCATCTCTTCGCCTGGAGCCAGCGTGGTCTTCGGGCAGTCGATCGTGGGCTCTGTGCCTTTGCCGTTGAAGTCCGTTTCAGCTACGGTGACGCTGCTCAGAGTCTTCTGCCCTGAGTTCGTCACCGACAACGTGTAGCTGATCACCTCGCCGGCCTTGGACGCACTGGAGATGTTGGCTGTCTTCACCAACGAAATGCCGGACGTCGAGTCCACATTCACCGTTGCTGTCGATTCATCCGACTGATCCGTATCGGACGGATCAGTCGCGGTCGCCTTCGCTGTGTTGACTATGGTGCCCAATAGGTCGACGTCATCTTGCACGACGATATAACTGGCTGTGCAAGTCATTTTTTCGCCTGGAGCCAACGTGGTCTTCGGGCAAACGATCGTGGGCTCTGTGCCCAAGCCATTGAAGTCCGTCTCGGCCACGCTCACATCGCTCAACGTGGTATCACCGGTGTTCTCAGCGGTCAGCGTGTAGTTGATGACGTCCCCAGCCTTTACGACACTGGACACATCAGCCGCCTTCGCAACATTGATGCCCGACGTGGGGTTCATATCCACCGTCGCCGTCGAATCACCGGTCTGGGTGTCGCCGGACGGGTTGTCGCCCGTCGCCTGGGCGGTGTTGACGATCGGATCAAGACGATCCACATCCGCTTGCACGACGATGTAACTTGCCGTGCAGGTCATCGACTCATCTGGTGCCAATATGGTCTTCGGGCAATCGATCTCCGGAACGATACCCAAACCATTGAACGAAGAGTCCGTCACAAAGACATCGCTCAGCGTCGTGTCACCGGTGTTCTTTGCCACCAGCGTGTAATTGATGACGTCACCAGCCTTCGCCACGCTCGGGACATCAGCCGACTTGTCCACACTGATGCCAGACGTTGGATCCAGATCCACGGTGGCCGTCGACGTGTCGGACTGATCCGCACCAGATGGATCCTTACCGGTCACCACCGCTGCGTTCACAAGAGACGCGAGCTGATCGATGTCGTCTTGAACCACCATGTAGCTGGCGGTGCAATCCATCTCTTCCGACGGAGCCAGAGTCGTCTTCGGGCAAGACACCTCAGGAGCCGTCCCCGAACCATTGAACGACGAGTCGACAACGCCGAGACCAGTCAACGTGGTGTCGCCGGTGTTCGTCACCTTCAGCGTGTAATTGATGACGTCCCCAGCCCTGGCCACGCTTTGCACATCAGCCGACTTCAACATCGAGACACCCGAGGTCGGCTTCATATCCACCGTCGCCATCGAATCATCGGTCTGCTCGACACCCGAAGGATTCAAGCCCGACGCTTCTGCCGTGTTGATAATCGGCTTAAGTCCATCAACGTCGGCCTGCACCACCGTATACGATGCCGTGCAGTTCATGAACTCACCCGGAGCCAGCGTGGTCTTCGGGCACGACACCATCGGCGCCGTCCCCAAACCGCTGAAAGTCGTGTCGGCTACTGAGACGCTGTGCAGGGTGGTATCGCCAGTGTTGGTTGCCTTCAGCGTGTAGCTGATCGTATCGCCAGCCCTGGCGACGCTTTCGACATCAGACGTCTTCAACAGGGAGATACCAGAAGTAGATTTCATATCCACCGTCGCCGAAGAAATGTCCGTCTGATCAGTGTTCGAGGGATCGGTCCCCGTCGCTGTCGCAATATTGAGAATCGTTCCCAATTGATCAACATCATCTTGAGTCACTGTATAGCTGGCGGTGCATGACATGAACTCGCCAGGTGTCAGCGTGCTCCTCGGACAAGAAATCTCCGGAGGTGTGCCCATACCATTGAACGAGGTATCGACCACTGACACATCAGTCAATGTCGTGTCGCCCGAGTTCGACACCAGCATTGTGTACTGGATGGTATCCCCAGCCTTCGCAACACTTGTCACATTGGCCGACTTCACGATAGAGATCCCAGATGTCGGGTCCATTATGACGGATACCGTCGAATCGTTGGTTTCAGTGACATCGAACGGATCAGTACCCGTCGCTTCGGCTGTGTTGGCTATCGGATCGAGCCGGTCCACATCCGCCTGCGTCACGACATAGGACGCAGTGCAGTCCATCGACTCACCCGGAGCCAGACCTTCCTCTGGGCAATCAATCGTTGGCGGCTTCCCCAATCCGTTGAACGAGGTATCTGCAACGGCTACGTCGCTCAAGGTTGTGTCACCCGTGTTCTTCACAGTCAGCGTGTAATTGATGACGTCACCGGCCCTCGCCACAGATGGCACGTCAGCCGACTTGTCGATGCTGATACCAGAAGTCGGGCTCAGGTCAACAGAAGCTGTTGAGTCACCTGTCTGGTCTTTGCCAAACGGATCCTTGCCAGACACCTCAGCAGTATTATCGATCGACGACAAGCCGTCCACATCAGCTTGCACCACTGAATAGCTCGCCGTGCAATCCATAGACTCAGCCGGAGCCAACGTCGCCTTCGGGCAGGTGATCGACGACACTGTGTCATTGCCATTGAACGCCGTGTCAACCACGGTGATGTTGCCCACCGTCGTGTCGCCAGTGTTCTTCACAGTCAGCGTGTAGTTGATCGTGTCCCCCGCCTTCGACACAGATGGCACATCAGCCGACTTCACCAAGCTGACACCAGAAGTCGGTCTCAGGTCAACAGAAGCCGTGGAGTCATCGGTCTTCGTCGCACCAGACGGATCTTCACCAGATGCC
>Ga0123357_10000796_pt1 | contig 31905 bp, 28 predicted proteins | sample TergutEmb28metaG_FD_89873 | JGI IMG/M metagenome (GOLD analysis project Ga0123357, IMG submission 89873) | Embiratermes neotenicus P4 segment gut microbial communities from Petit-Saut dam, French Guiana - Emb289 P4 | ecosystem: Host-associated > Arthropoda: Insects > Digestive system > Gut ...
CCTGTTCCGGAAACCTCGCCTGTTCCGGAAACCCCGCCTACTCCAAAACCCCCGCCTGCCCCGAAACCCTTACCTATGCCAAAACCCTCGCCTGCTCCGGAAACCCCGCCTGTTCCGGAAACCCCGCCTGTTCCGAAGGCTCCGCCTGTTCCGAAGGCTCCGCCTGTTCCGGAGGCCCCACCTACTCCGTCCCCTCCCGCCCCGCGGCCAATGCGGGCTATACCATTGAAGGGGCTTGCCGAATTACGCGAAAAATTGAACCAATGTCCAGATTTTCACTGCTACAAAAAAGTGCAACATATGTATTGCAGCGAGCATTGGAACCAAATACCAGAATGCAAGGACACACTGAGGCCGACGCGGTGATTCAAATCAGACAGAATTTTTCTGGATGTAGCGTTTACGATAAAGGGGGCTACACATTGCTTTGCCGGAAAATGCTGGCACAATAATGAGGTTTTTATGGCAATGTTCCGCTTTTTCAATCAGGATAACGGCATACCTGACGAACATTGGTTAAATGGCAGGTAACTTATGCTTTGCACGTCTTGTGGTGCTGACCTTGGGACAAGGTCTTCAAAATTTTGCCCACATTGTGGCAATTTGCTGCAAGTAGACGACACGCCCTCGCCTACCGAATCGGCTGCCTACACTTCGGCTCCGGATGATGATTCGACCATCCGGATGTCTGCACACAAAACACCAAAGGCATCGCAAGAACCGATTCCTGGGTTGCTGCAGGAACCAATTTTTGCCTCACCGTTACAGCCGGATGCCCTAACGGTTGCGTCCAACCAGCCTACGATGATCTTTTCCAACAAAAACAAGGCAACGGGGCTGTTGCAAGAACCGGTTCCCACGTTGCCGCCACAGCCGGACGCCCTAACGGTTGCGTCCAACCAACAGACAACAATCTTTTCCAGCAAGGACAAGGTAACGGGGCTGTTGCAAGAACCGGCTCCCACGTTGCCGCCACAGCCGGACGCCCTAACGGTTGCGTCCAACCAACAGACGATAATCTTTTCCAGCAAAGACAAGGCAACGGGGCTGTTGCAAGAACCGGTTCCTACGTTGCCGCCACAGCCGGACGCCCTAACGGTTGCATCCAACCAACAGACGATAATCTTTTCGGCCAGGGATACCAGGGTGGCCGAACCATTCATTTCGCATTTTCCGGGTGCAAATACGGTTCAAAACAAACCTGAGCCCTTTTTTACAAGCAAAACGTTTTCGTCGCCCTTCCCGGAAAGGGATAGCCGCATCGTAGCGGACCCTCCCTATCCGAGACTATCCCACATGTCGACGCAATCCATCCGGGAAAACACCCATCCAGCCATAATCGGTATCGCCGCCGCCATCCTGGTTGTGTTCCTAGGTATGCTTTGGTGGTGGAACTCCGGAAAAACGGATGATCACCTGGAAAATGCCGATGCGCTGCCGCCAACGATATCGCCGCCCGGCCACCTTCCGAATGCCGAGCCTTCCATGCCCCCCTCCACGCTCACCTCCCCAGCGAAGGACACACCAGCATCCAATCCGAAACTGATGTCGGAACAGGGTTCGGAATTGGAACTGATAAGCATCCCGTCGCTGCCTATGAACCAGCGGCAAGGCCGACATAATTCGACTGAGGTCAATATCGAAATCAAGGATAACATCCCCCCTTCCCCCTACTCGTCGCCCTTGCCCGCCACGCCCGCACCAAAACCTGCCGAAATAGCCGTTTCACCCCCCCAAAAACCTGCGGCAACGAATACAAGACCGGACACTCCACCCTGGATTAATCAGATGCGCCAGGATTTATCGGATTGCTGGGATGTTTTTTGCCGTGAGAAGGTGCGTGCGCAGTATTGCACGAGCCGATGGGAGAACCTGCCCGAGTGTAAGGGCACATCGCTTTGAACACGAGTTACGGTATAACCCCCATAATGATGGTGAATTGAACGGAGACAAGCATTCATGGGATTTGAACCCTCTTGGGTATATCGAAAAATCCCCAACCCAAAGAGCAGGGAAACCTAAAAATGCCAAATAAATCATCTATTGGAGATTCTCATGGATCAAAACCTGTCTGAAGGGGGAATCTTCCATTTCTGCTTGTCGCATATCCCCAAGGCACTATGTAACGAAAAAGCCCTGTTCGTCCTTTTCGTTACGGGTTTGCTGACAATAGCCCTGGCTTCCCTGGTATCTGCCCTGGCTGGTTCCAGTTTTTCCATAATGGCGATACCCATATTCCTGGCCATGTTGTTAGTATCGCCTGCCGGAACTTCCATCGCCGGATTGCTGCTCATGGATCAGGCGTGCGGGCAAACACCGCGCCCGCTTCGCAAAGCCATATCTGACGGCATTCCCGCCTTTTTGCGCATTCTCGGCATCATGCTGCTCGGTGTCGCGCTAATGGCAGCCTTCGCTATCCTTGTCAGCCTGTTGCTTCTCATATGCAAGCTGCCTGTCGTCGGGCCAGTGCTCTACGCCGTACTTCTCCCAGTGTTCTTGGTTCTGGGCGGCCTGCTGTATTTCGGCATCACGGCGGGGCTATCGATGGCCAGCCCAGCTGTTTGGAGTGGTGCAACCGTCCGTGAAGCTTTGGATATGCTTTGGCGGATCGTTAGCAACCGCTCGTCAGAATTGCTTGTTAACCTGCTCCTGCTCGCCGCGCTCATTGGCGTGATCCAATTCATCCTGGTTGGTATCATTTTCGCTGGCAGCACGCCTGTTACAATCTCGTCTGCATTCATTTTGAATATTAACATTCCCTTTGGTTTTTCTCCTTTAACATCGAGTAATTATGCTTTTGCCATCATTTTTGGTTTCATGATAACCTTGATGCTGGTTCTAGCCGCCCTCACGTCCATGACCCTGATGGGGCTCAACCTGATTTACCTGCGGATAACCAAGGACCTGCCTCCGGCCAAAGCGCTGGTACAAACCTGGCCTCCCACCCTCCATGGGAGCACAGATAAAAAAGAACCGATGTTTCAGCCCATCCCGCAGGCGTTTCAGCCTACCCCGCAAATCACTGCAACCAACACCACGGACAGCAGCAACGGTATGCCGGATATCCTGGCATCGTTTCTTGCGGAAACAGGTTCCGAAGCCACAGTGGTTGATAATGCAAAAACGGCACAAATTTGCCCCCTCTGTCGGGCATCGATCCAACCTGGTGATCGTTTTTGCGGCGAATGCGGCGGCAGCCTCCAGGGTTGAAAGTTGAAAGCGAGACTGGCGCCGATGGGTGCGAAGACCCGCCTTCAACCGTACCGAGGGTTCCCTGGTGGGGAGGTCGGGGCAACCAAATGTTTCACCATGTAACAGCCGCGCATCAGGTAACATAATGCGTCTGATTCACTTTCCAAGAATACTGTCTTAAATGATCCGCAAGTTGCTACGCAAGGTTTTTAGCTATCGCGTAGCGCCTTTTTCCGCTCCTGCCGAACCTGCCCGTATCCCCGTCAGCCAGCATGGTATACGCCGCGAACAAGTCTCCAATGGGGCAGTCAAGGTTTGCGCCACGCTTCAGGATCGTGGTTACCAAGCCTATATCGTCGGCGGCGCAATCCGCGACCTGCTGGTTGGGCATCTGCCCAAGGATCACGATGTCGCCACCGACGCCACGCCCGAAGAAGTGCGGGCACTTTTCCGCCGCTCGCGGATCATTGGCCGCCGGTTCAAGATCGTCCACGTCATGAACGGGCCGGAGACCATCGAGGTTTCCACTTTCCGCGCCAGTCAGGCCACTGAAACGGACAAACACGGGCGGGTACTCGCTGATAACAGCTACGGCTCCCAGGCTGAAGACGCCATCCGGCGGGATTTCACCGTCAATGCCCTCTATTACGACCCGCTCACCGAAACCATCATCGACTACCATCACGGCGTAGCCGACCTGCAACAAAAAACATTGCGGGTAATCGGCGAGCCGCGCGCCCGCTACCGCGAAGACCCTGTGCGCATGTTGCGTGCGGTAAGGTTGGCAGCCAAGCTCAGCCTGATCATCGACCCCACAGCACGTGCGCCGATCCGCGACATGGCCATCCTGCTCGAAAACGTTCCGGCGGCACGCCTCTTTGACGAAACTTTGAAATTGCTCATGTCAGGCAACGCCGTGCGCTGTATCGGCCAATTGCGCGAAGAAGGCTTACACCACGGCCTTTTGCCGTTGCTCGACATTGTTCTCGACCAGCCCGTTGCCGAGCGTTTTATCTGGCTGGCGCTGGAAAAAACTGATGACCGGGTGCGTGCGGACAAACCCGTCTCAGCCAGTTTTCTTTTCGCCGCCCTACTCTGGCCCGAAGTATCGCGGACATGGAAAGGCCGGCAGGCCACTGGTGAGCCGCCCTACCTGGCGCTTTCCAACGCAATGGACGAAGTCCTTGCCGCCCAAGCGCAGAGGCTGGCAATTACCCGCCGCGTTGCCGGGGATATCAAGGAACTCTGGGGACTGCAACCACGTTTCGACAAACGTGTGGGCCGAACCTCATATCGCCTTATCGAACATCCGAAGTTCCGCGCCGGTTGGGATTTCCTTCAACTGCGTGCCCAAGCGGGTGGCATTTCGGAAGAGCTTCCCGCATGGTGGGACCACTTTGCCCATACTGGGCACGATGAACGCGAAAAATTGCTGCGCGCCGTCTCAACGGACAACGGCAAGGCTCCGGCGCGCAAGCGCAGGCGTCGCCGCAAACCTGCCGGAGCCACCACACTTGAGCCTAACTGCGCACCATAAAAACGATGCGCACACACGCCTTCATCGGTTTCGGAGCCAATCTCGGCGACCCTTTCGCTACCATGCCCCATGTCCTGAAAATGCTGGAAAACCTGCCGGAAACGCGGCTTGCCGCCTGTTCCTCGTATTACCGTAGCGCGCCGCAAGGAGTCAACGACCCTCAACCCGATTACATCAATGCCGTCATCGCCTTGGATACCGGCCTTTCCCCCCAGGCGCTGCTCGATGCACTCCTTTGCCTCGAATCCGCTTGTGGCCGCCGCCGTACTGCCGTACTTGCACCACGCCCCCTCGATCTCGACTTGCTCCTGTATGGCGAAACGGTAATGCAATCCCCCACGCTTACTTTACCCCATCCCCGCTTGCACCAACGCGCTTTCGTCCTCCTGCCGCTGGCCGAAATCGCCCCCGACCTTTCCATTCCTGGTTTGGGTTCGCTGCTTACGCTCCTTGAAAAAGTAAAAGGCCAGCGCATTGACAAAATCCAGGACATTCGCCCCTTTGGCGAAGGCCAGCCGTAGGGTAGAAAATTTTTCACCCCTACAATCAAGAACCAGAGACGACTATCTCAACCTTTTTTCTTTGCCGTAGGACGCCAAGCATATAGAGCTAGCAGAACCAAGAAGGAGAAAACCAGCATCACTGCTGCGAGATTGTGCGCCTGCATGAATTCATGCGCGTCCACATAATCATAGATTTGCATTGAAACAACCCGCGTCACACCCGGCCGGTTCCCCCCAATCATCAGCACCACGCCAAACTCGCCCACTGTGTGGACGAAAGTCAGGATCGAAGCAGTCAAAAAACCCGGCACTGTCAATGGTACGACCACGGTAAAAAAGGTATCAAGGGGCGAGGCACGCAATGTAGCGGCTACCTCCAGTGGCCGGTTGCCCACTGTTTCAAATGCCGTTTGCAAAGGCTGTACCATGAACGGCATGGAGTAAAAAACCGAGGCAACGACCAAGCCCCAGAAAGTAAAGGGCAACGTCCCTAGACCCAGCGCCTGGGTGAATTGCCCAACCGGTCCATTTGGCCCTATCGCCAGCAGCAGGTAGAAGCCCAACACCGTGGGGGGCAGCACCAAGGGCAAGGCGACTACTGCGGCTATCGGCACCTTCCACCACGCTTTGGATCGCGCAAGCCACCAAGCAATGGGCGTACCAATCAAGAGGAGGATCAGGGTAACAATGCCTGCCAAACGCACGGTTAGCCAAATGGCTTGCAGGTCGCTATCCGTCAGCATGAACTCCCATCCAGTCGATGCTCAAGGCCATATTCCTCCATCCTACTTATTGGCAGATTCACCGGGCAAGACAAAGCCATACTTAATCATCACGGCACGAACTGCTTTGCTGCTCATGTAGTCGGCAAAGCGCTTGGCCAAGGCATTGCCTTCAGCCCGCTTGGTGATGATGAAGCCCTGTGCCAAGGGTTCATGAAGATTATCCGGAATCAGCCAGTAACCGCCCTTGCTTGCCAATTCGGGATTGATGGCCAAGGCCAGTGCGATGACACCGACTTGTGCATTCCCTGTCTGCACATACAATGCGGTATAGGCAATGTTGTCGCCGTAAACCAGCTTCGGTTCGACCTTTTCCCACAAGCCGGAGGCGCGCAGGGCTTCCTCGGCTCGCTTGCCATAGGGTGCGTGTTTAGGATTGGCAATGGCGATACGGCTGATCTGGGGATCGGCGAGGCTCGCCAGCGTCATCTTGGTGGCATCCAGCGTCGCGCTCTACAGCACGATGCGTCCGAAGGCATAGGGTTTCACCTCGGAAGCGGCGAAACCCGCCTTCGCCAGTTCACGGGGAAAATCAATGTCCGCCGAAAAATACAGGTCGTAGGGCGCGCCCTGCCGGATCTGCGTCTGGAACTTGCCAGAGGAACCGTAGATGACCTCCACTTCATCGGTGGCATTGGCCTGCCTGAAGGCGGAGACGATTTCATCCATCGCAAATTTCAGATCGGCTGCCGCCGCAATGGTGATTTTCTCGGCATGGGCAGAGGCGGTGAGTACCAATGCAAATGTAAACAGGAGCGACTTGAGTATATTCATAGATACCCCGCTTCAAGCGAATGACCAACTATAGTGGAATTTCCCAGGACGGGAGCAATGGAGCGGGCGATGGGAATCGAACCCACGTCTTTGGCTTGGGAAGCCAAGGTAATAGCCATTATACGACGCCCGCATAAACCCACCAGGGCACGCATGGCTGCCTTTGGGTGGGTAAGATTGTAGCACTTTCTCCAATTTTATTCTGTCTTGCCACGTGCGACAAATACACTGGTTTGCCCATTCCGAAGTATCATCCGCCGCATGATTCATATCACCGTCAACGGACAGCCCGAAACCCCGCCAACTAGTTCCAGCGTGCTGGCCCTGCTCGAACAGCGCAAGCTGACTGGCATGCGCCTGGCCGTTGAACGCAATGGCGAAATCGTGCCGCATGCGCACCATGCCGATACCCTGCTTGCCGAAGGCGACACGCTGGAAATCGTCTCAGCGGTTGGCGGCGGTTGATTCCTTTCCTTTCGTCTTACCGAAGCCCGGACATGAACGATTTCCTGACAATCGCCGGTAAAACCTACAACTCCCGCCTGCTGGTTGGAACCGGCAAATACCGGGACTTTGCCCAGACGCGTGCGGCAGTCGATGCCTGCGGCGCAGAAATTGTCACTGTGGCAATCCGCCGTACCAATCTCGGCCAGAACCCGAACGAACCCAACCTGCTCGATGTCCTGCCACCGGAGCGTTTTACCCTCTTGCCCAATACCGCCGGCTGCTTTACCGCCGATGAAGCCGTCCGCACTCTGAGGCTGGCTCGCGAACTGCTTGATGGCGCGGCGCTGGTCAAGCTCGAAGTGTTGGGCGACCCCCAATCGCTCTACCCGAATATGCCCGAAACCCTGAAAGCCGCCGACATCCTGGTCAAGGAAGGTTTTCAGGTCATGGTCTACTGCGCCGATGACCCCATTCAGGCAAAGATGCTCGAAGACTTAGGCTGCGTGGCGATCATGCCGCTGGCTTCCCTGATCGGTTCCGGCATGGGTATCCTCAATCCGTGGAACCTCGCCCTCATCATCGAACGGATCAAGGTGCCCGTCATTGTCGATGCCGGGGTTGGCACGGCTTCCGATGCCACTATCGCGATGGAGCTGGGGTGCGACGGCGTGCTGATGAATACCGCCATCGCTCACGCAAAAAACCCGTTACGCATGGCGGGGGCAATGAAAAAGGCGGTCGAGTCCGGGCGCGAAGCCTGGTTAGCAGGGCGGATGCTGAAAAAAACCTATCTTGCCGACCCCAGCTCGCCGCTTACGGGGCTGATCGGTTCATGAGTGTGACTGCCCATGACAGCACCGTGGACATGGAAACGGGGCTTAATACCGACTCCACGCCCGCACACCACCTTTCCAGCCGTTCAATCCGCAGTTTCGTGCTGCGTCAGGGACGTATGTCGTCCGCGCAACACCGCTATCTCGACGACATGATGCCGAAAATCGGCATTCCGTACCGACCTGGGCCGGTCGACCTCACGGCGGCATTCGGGCGCGTTGCACCGAAAATCCTTGAAATCGGCTTTGGCATGGGGGAAACCACGGCACAAATCGCCGCCAGCCACCCCGAAACCGATTACCTGGGCGTCGAAGTGCATAACCCGGGGGTCGGCGCGCTGTGCAAACTCATTGCCGAGGGCAATATCGCAAACCTGCGCATCATCCGGCACGATGCCGTCGAAGTGCTGCGCGATATGATCCCCGACGGCGCACTTTCCGGAGTACATGTATTTTTCCCCGATCCATGGCGCAAGGCACGCCATTACAAGCGCCGCCTGATACAGCCCGATTTCGTCGCGCTTATCGGGACAAAGCTCTCCCCCGGCGGTTATCTCCACTGCGCGACTGACTGGGAAAACTACGCCGAATGGATGCTTGAAACCCTTTCGGCGAGCACGCTGAAAAATACCGCTGACGGCTTTGCGCCCCGCCCCCTTTACCGGCCGCCAACCAAGTTCGAGAACCGCGGCTTACGTCTCGGGCATGGCGTATGGGACATCATTTTCCGGCTGCCTCAATAAAAACAGGGACCCCCTATGTTCAATTTCATTTTTCATTTGTTGCGCTATATCTGGGTCTTCCTCGACGGCATGCGCCGTATTGGCATGAACCTCATCTTGCTAGCTGTTATCGTGGCGGTCATCGTCGCCATTGTGCACCCAGGGCCAACCGTACCGGAGGGTGGCGTGGCGCTGCTCATACGGCCTAACACGTTGGTCGAACAGTCCACTTTCGACCCTTCCTTGAATTTCCTCACTGGTGAACAGCAAAAAGAAACGCCGCTGCCCGATTTACTCGAAGCCATACGCACCGCCCGCGGCGATGCGCGCATCAAACTGCTCGCGCTCGAAACCGACGACATCGATGGCGGCGGCCTTGCCAAATTCGGTGAACTGCGTGCAGCCATCGACGATTTCAAAACTTCGGGCAAACCGGTGCTGGCACGCGGCGAACGCTTCAACCAAAGTCAGTATTACCTCGCCTCCATCGCCGACGAAGTGCATCTGGCTCCCGATGGTTTCTTACTCCTGCAAGGCTTGGCGAGGTTTAATACATATTTCCGGGGCGCGCTCGATAAACTCGGCATCAAAGTGCACCTGTTTCGTGCCGGGGAATACAAATCTTTCGCCGAACCGTTTACCCGCAACAACATGTCGGAAGAAGACCGTGAGGCAAGCCGGACGCTCCTCAACGGACTATGGGGACGCATCCGCGATGAAATCAGCGCCGCGCGCAAACTGACCCCGGTGCAATTCGACCATTACGTCCTTGATTACCTCGACACGCTCAAGGCAGCCGAGGGCAATCAAGCCGCTGCCGCCAAGGCTGCCGGACTCATCGACCGCTTTTCCACCCGCGATCAATGGAAAGCACGGGTCAAAGAGCGTCTTGGCGATGAAAGCGCTGGAAAGGATTTCCGTCAAATCGACGCCAATGCCTACCTCACCGCAGTCCGTCACGCCAACCCCAAAAACTCCGATCAAATTGCCGTGCTAGTCGCCCAGGGAGGAATTGTCGATGGCGAACAACCGCCCGGCGCCGTTGGCGGTGACAGCTTTGCCCGCCTGATCCGCGAAGCGCGCGAAAACACACAAGTCAAGGCTCTAGTCATCCGCATCGACAGCCCCGGTGGCAGCGCCTGGGCGTCCGAGGTCATCCGCCGCGAGCTTGAACTCACCCGTCAGGCTGGCAAGCCGGTCATTGCTTCAATGAGTTCCCTGGCGGCTTCTGGTGGGTATTGGGTCGCTACGGGAGCCGATGAAATTTATGCTGAACCTGCCACCTTGACCGGCTCAATCGGTGTTTTCGGCATGTTTCCCGAATTCTCCGAACCGCTTGGCACGCTAGGGTTGACTGTCGATGGCGTCGCCACTGCGCCACAGGCTGCCGCGCTCGATCCGCGCCGCCCGCTTGATCCCGCGGCAGCTGAAGCCCTGCAACTAAGCGTCGACTACACCTACCGCCGTTTCCTCGAAATCGTCGCCGAGGCGCGCAAGATGAAGCCAGATGACGTCGATAAAATCGCCCGAGGCCGGGTCTGGAGCGGCCAGGAGGCCATCGGCCTGGGGCTCGTCGACTACGTAGGAGGGCTTGATGCCGCACTGGCCGCAGCAGCCAGCCGCGCAAAATTAAAGGACTACACCGTTACCTGGCCGACGCAGAATATCCCCACGATACGCTTGTTGTTGAAGCAGCTATTTGCTGCTGCCGACGGCGGGAGCCCTGCTGCCGCCCCCTCCCCGTCCAACGTCATCGTCAGGCGCCTTACTGCCGATTTCAAATCGCTAGCCCTCTGGAATGACCCGCGCCACATTTACATGCACTGCCTATGCGAAATGCCATGAAAATCATCCCGTTCGTCCTGACTCTGTTTGCCTGGCTGCCTGCGGCTGCACAGAATATCGATGTCAGCACGTTCCAGTTTCGGATCGAAGAAATCAGGGCCTCGCACGAATCTTCGCAAGATATCCGGTTCGTTGCCGTTAATAACAGTCCGGCAACGGTAACACTTTTTTTCGGCGCGACCGGAAGCAATCTTTATGCGGACAAAGATTTGCCATTGACGCTCATCGTTGACCCGAATTCCAGCCAAGACATCGTCCACGTCACCCATACAAACCGCTGGGAACCTTTGCGCCTCAACCTCCGCTACTCGTACCAGCCAGGGAACGCTTTTATGTTACCCGACAGGCACGCTCGCTACATCCTGCCGCTCGAGAAAGGCACACCTTTCCTCGTCGTTCAGGGGCCTGCCGGTATGGGTGTACCCGGCACGCTCGTCACGCATGACAACGACTACTCCCGATACGCCTTCGACCTTGGCGTTTCCGAAGGCACGCCCGTTACTGCGGCGCGCGAAGGTATTGTGATCGACGCGAAGGACAGCTTCACCGTGGGACGCCCCGACCCGTCACTTGGCAACAAGGCCAACTACGTGGCCGTCATGCATGAGGACAAAAGCATTGCCTATTACCTGCACCTTTCACCACACAGCGTAGTCGTCAATCTCGGTCAATGGGTATATGCCGGGGATCTTATCGCTTACTCCGGCAACACCGGCTTCACCTATGGCCCGCACCTTCATTTCGATGTGCGGAGAGCCGCCATTTCGGCGAAGGGTGAAGTAGTTCACATGTCTGTCCCGGTAGATTTTTACCAACGTGACGGGGCGGGCGAAAAAATCGTGCTTGAGGAAGGTATGCTAATCAAAGCGCCATAGCGCGCCTTCTTTGCCCTGACCCCTGCCGTCAACAGCCTATGCCATCCTGATCCAGTCTGGGCTGGTGATGATTCGGCGCATCACATGTTGAACCATAACGGCCATGCGCTCGCGGTTAATCGCGGGGTTGCGGATCGCACGCACCATGAGCCCTTCAAAAATGGACGTGATGATCTCGGCCATCGTGGCGAGCGTTTCCTCGTCGTCTTCCTTGCCGCCTGTTTGACGCGCAAAGCGCAGGGTTTCAATCAGGTTCGCTATGCTGCAACAGTCGGCTGCCTGAACAATGCGAGCCACCTCCGGGTTGCGGGATGCCTCGGTGACGATCTCAAGCCTGAGTCCCGCCCAAAAGGCATCCATCGTGTCTTTCACCCCATCGGCGGACAATTTGATTGCTGTTTCGTGCACATCGCGAGAAGCTCGTAACTGAGCCCGGATCAACACCAGGCGCTCCAGGTCGCGCTGCACAATGGCAGCAACGATCGCTTCCTTGTTTTCAAAATAATGGTAGATATGTCCGACACTCATTCCCGCCTTCCGCGATATCTTGGATATGCTTGCGCCATGAAACCCACATTCGCGGAAACAATGCGCCGCAGCGTCAAGTATTTGGGTACGCCGAGCTTGCGCACGGGAACAGGAACATTCGGCAGACACAGAGATTTCTGAAATGAAAGCGTTATCTGTCATGGTTGTTTCGTGTTTTGTTGTGTAAGTTCTACATTCGAGCCGCCTTGATACTTCCGCCCGGAAATTTTCCGATATTCAATATGAGCAACAACTAAACAACTTATGTACACAAAAACGATAATTGATACACGGCGATATATAGCAATAGCAAACTTGCGAATATGGTCTACCTTAACATAGAATGAACGCTCATTCTAAAATAAATGTCACGCCCCAACCTTTTGCGAGGCTTCCGATGAATACCCGTTCCCATCAGTCGGCCCTTCTTGCGATGGCGCTCGCCAGTACTTTGGTTTTCACTGCTTGTGACAAGGGTAAACCTCCTCCCCCACCGCCGCCCATGACGGTTGGCGTGATCGTTACTGCGGTTGAACCAGTCCCCCTGGTTTCTGAACTGCCGGGACGCACTACCCCGTTCATGGTGGCCGAATTGCGCCCCCAAGTTACGGGTATCATCCAGAAACGGCTTTTCGAAGAAGGCAGCACGGTCGCGGCCGGCCAAACGCTCTACCAAATCGACCCCTCGACCTACCAGGCCGCCTATGACAGTGCTGCTGCCAACAAGGCACGAGCCGAAGCCAATCTCTACAACGCCAGCCTGAAAGCAGAACGCTACGCCGAACTGGTCGGCATCGAAGCCGTCAGCAAACAGGCCAACGACGACGCATCCGCCGCTCTCAAACAGGCCGAAGCTGACGTAGCCGCCGCCCGTGCGGCGGTCGACAAAGCCCGCATTGACCTCGAATTCACCCGCGTGAAGTCGCCGATTCCCGGCCATATCGGGCGTTCCTCGGTCACTCCCGGCGCGCTCGTCACTGCCAATCAACCCGCCGCGCTCGCCACTGTGCAGCAACTTGATCCCATCTACGTCGATCTCACCCAATCGAGTGCCGATCTCCAGCGAATGCGTAGCGATGTTGCCTCAGGCAAGATTTCGCTCGTCGGTGGGGATATCCCCGTGCAACTCATTCTCGAAGACGGCAACCTTTACGAAGAATCCGGCAAACTCGCCTTTTCTGAAGTTTCGGTCGACATGGGAACTGGCAGTGTCACCTTGCGCGCCCGTTTTCCCAATCCGAAAGGTACGTTGCTCCCTGGCATGTACGTGCGCGCCCGACTGGTACAAGGGCAATCCGAACAAGCCATCTTGCTGCCGCATGCGGCAATGACCCATGACCTGCGCGGCACTCCGCTCGTAATGCTGGTCAACGCCCAGAACCAGGTCGAAACGCGCCCCGTGCAAAACCGTGGCGTGTACGGCGACAAATGGATTGTCATTGGCGGGCTCGCTGCCAATGAAAAAGTCATCGTCGAAGGGTTGCAAAAAATACGTCCAGGCCAACCTGTCGCAATCCGGGTTATTAACGGTACGCAGGATGCTGCCCAGGCTCAGTCCACCGCTACCCCTGCGGTAGCTACTACGAACTGAGGCAGGTGCTATGGCACGTTTTTTCATCGACCGGCCCATCTTCGCCTGGGTCATCGCCATCCTCATCATGATGGCGGGAGGTCTGTCTATCCTCACCCTCCCGGTTCAGCAATATCCGGACATCGCCCCCCCTACGATTGCCATCAATGCCACCTATCCTGGTGCTTCGGCCAAGACGGTAGAAGATTCTGTTACCCAAATCATCGAACAGAAAATGACCGGTATCGACAACCTGCTCTACATGAGTTCCAACAGCAACTCTTTCGGGCAGGTGGCCATCACGCTCACCTTCGACGCAGGTACGAATCCCGATATTGCCCAGGTACAGACCCAGAACAAGCTGCAACTCGCCTTGCCACTGTTGCCGCAAGCCGTGCAACAGCAAGGTGTGCAGGTTGTCAAGTCGGCGCGCAACTTTTTGATGATTGTCGGCTTCGTGTCAAACAATAACCGCTACGGGGTCGCCGACTTGGCGGACTTCCTTGTCGCCAACGTACAGGATCCGCTCACCCGCGTCACGGGTGTCGGCGAAGTGCAGGTTTTCGGTTCCCAGTACTCGATGCGCATTTGGTTGGATGCGGACAAGCTCAACAAGTACCGCCTAACCCCTGGCGATGTGCGCGACGCGCTGCTGTCTCAGAATACCCAGGTTAATGCCGGGCAACTTGGTGGTACGCCTGCCTTGCCCGGACAGGGCTTCACTGCGAGCATCACCGCGCAAAGCCGCCTGCAAACGGTCGAGGAGTTCGAAAACATTCTGTTGCGCAGCGCACAGGACGGTGGCGAGGTACGTCTGCGCGACGTGGCCCGTGCCGAAATCGGGCAGGAAAACTACGGTTTCCTCGCCAAGAACAACGGCAAACCCTCCGGAGGTATCGGCATCAAACTCGCCGCCGGCGCCAATGCCCTAAAAACCGCCGACGCAGTCAAGGCGAAGGTCAAGGAACTTGAACCCTACTTCCCGGAAGGCGTCGAGGCTATCTATCCCTACGACACCACCCCCTTCATCCGCATCTCGATCAACGAAGTGGTTCACACCCTGATCGAAGCCATCGTCCTCGTTTTCCTGGTGATGTTCCTCTTCCTGGAAAACTTCCGCGCCACCCTGATTCCGACCATTGCCGTGCCGGTGGTGCTATTAGGGACCTTCGCGATCATGGGCGCCTTAAAATTCTCCATCAACACACTGACCATGTTCGGCCTCGTGCTCGCTATCGGCTTGCTCGTCGACGATGCCATCGTTGTTGTCGAGAATGTCGAGCGCATCATGCGCGACGAAGGGCTTTCCCCCAAGGAAGCTACTCGCAAGTCGATGGACCAGATCACCAGCGCTCTGGTCGGCATCGCGATGGTACTGTCGGCGGTGTTCATTCCGATGGCCTTTTTCGGGGGCTCCACCGGCGTCATCTACCGGCAGTTCTCAATCACCATCGTCTCAGCAATGGGGCTTTCCGTGCTGGTGGCACTCGTCCTCACCCCAGCCTTGTGCGCAAGCATTCTCAAGCCGATCGAAAAAGGCCACGAAGCGGGCGAGAACGGCCTGTTTGCTGGTTTCTTCCGTTGGTTCAACCGCATGTTTGCCCGCGGAACCGAAAACTATGTGCGAACCGTCGGCGGTATCCTGCGCCATAAGGTTTCTTTCCTGTTGGTATATGGCGTTATCATTTCCGTGCTTGCCCTGCTCTTCCATATCCTACCCACTTCTTTCCTGCCTGAAGAAGACCAGGGTTTGATGCCCACCATCGTCACGCTACCCGCCGGTGCTACCCAGGAACGTACTGTGGCCGTGCTTGAGAAGGTACGCCAGCATTTCATGGAAAAAGACCCGGAAAAAGACAAAATCTCTACCGTTTTCACCATTGCCGGCTTCAACTACGCCGGCACGGGGCAAAACATGGGGATGGGTTTCATCCGGCTCAAACACTGGGATGAACGCAAGGATGCCTCGCAGAAAGTCTGGGCCTATGCACAGCGCGCCAATCGTGCGTTTTCGCAAATCCCTGAAGCAATGGTGTTTGGCGTCATTCCTCCCGCCGTGCTGGAACTTGGCACGGCTAATGGGTTTGACCTTCAACTGCAGGATCGCGGCGGCGTCGGCCACGATGCGCTGATGGCCGCACGTAACCAGTTCCTTATGATGGCCTCGCAAGACCCACGCCTCACAGGCGTGCGACCCAACGGTATGGACGACAACCCTGAATTTACACTCGACATCGACAATGCCAAGGCAGGGGCGCTAGGCATCAACATAGCCGACATCAACGATGTCCTGACCACCGCTTGGGGTGGCTACTACGTCAATGACTTCCTTGACCGTGGGCGCATCAAGAAAGTTTACATACAAGCCGATGCCCCCTTCCGAATGACCCCGGAAGACCTCGACAAGTGGTACGTACGCAACCGCACGGGCAATATGGTTCCGTTCTCTGCTTTCACTTCCACTCGCTGGACTTATGGTTCCCCGCGCAGGGAACGCTACAACGGGCAACCCTCGCTCGAAGTCATGGGCGCAGCCAAACCGGGTTTTTCCACGGGTGAAGCAATGGCCGCCGTCGAAGAAATTGCCAAAAAACTTCCCGCAGGCATCGGTTACACTTGGACGGGGGTTTCTTTTGAAGAACTCCGTTCGGGTGCACAAGCCCCGGCTCTCTATGCCCTTTCCGTGCTCGTGGTCTTCCTATGCCTGGCGGCCCTCTATGAAAGCTGGTCGGTGCCCTTCGCCGTCATCATGGTCGTTCCACTGGGAGTCCTCGGTGCGCTGCTGGCCGCTACTGGGCGTGGGCTTTCGAACGACGTTTACTTCCAGGTCGGCCTTCTCGCCACGATTGGTCTGTCCGCGAAAAACGCGATCCTGATCGTCGAATTCGCCAAGGCCGAAATGGAATCCGGCAAAAAACTGATCGATGCCACCTTGCTGGCCGCAAAGATGCGGCTACGCCCCATCATAATGACCTCGCTAGCCTTCGCGCTCGGTGTATTGCCGCTCGCCAAGGCATCCGGCGCGGGTTCGGGTAGCCAGAACGCCATCGGAACTGGCGTGCTGGGTGGAACCATCTCCGCCACTACGCTTGGCATATTGTTCGTTCCGTTGTTCTACGTCACCATCAAGCTCGTCTTCAAAGACAAACCCACACAGCAAGACGCCGAAAACCATCCCATCGAGAAAGAGGTTGCTGAATCATGATTTCCCCGCTTCGCGTCCTGTGCACCGCGCTAACGGCCACTCTTGCCGCCGGATGCACGCTCGCCCCCAATTACGAGCGTCCAGCATTGCCCGTCCCGTCCGCGTGGGGCACGCCCAGTAGCGAAGAAACCACAGGCGCGGTTGCCACCGAACTACCCTGGCGCGATTACTTCACTGATACCCGGCTGCGCACGATCATCGAACTCGCGATCACTAACAACCGCGACCTAAGGATCGCCGCACTCAATATCGACCGTGCACGCGCCATGTACCGCATCCAGCGCGCCGACCTTCTTCCGTCTGTCGACCTGGTAGGGGGTCAAAACGTCCAGCGCGTACCGGAAAGCGTCAGCATGACCGGATACGAATACATCTCCCGCCAGAACACCGCTTCCGCCATCATCGGCTGGGAATTGGACTTTTTTGGCCGTATCCGCAGCCTGAACAGTCAGGCGGTAGAAACCTACCTTGCCACCGAGGAGGCTCGTCGCAGCGCACAGATCAGCCTTGTCGCCGAAATTGCCAACGCTTGGCTGGCACTAGCCGCTGACAGCGAATTGCTCGACCTCGCCCGCCGTACTTTCGACACCCAACAAAAATCCGTCGAACTCATCCGCAAGAGCTTCACGGCTGGGGCGGCCTCCGCACTCGACCTTGCCCAGGCGCGCACCGCGATGGAACGCGCCCGCGCCGACACCGCACAATACACGGCTCAAGTTGCCCGCGACCGCAACGCGCTTGCTTTGCTTGTCGGTGCGCCGGTTCCCGGGAGCCTGCAAGCCGGAACACTGGCTGGAGCTCTTTCCACCGTCGCCGATTTGCCTCCGGGTGTGCCTTCCGAAGTCCTAGTAAAGCGGCCTGACGTCTTGCAGGCAGAACACATGCTACGCGCTGCCAACGCCAATATCGGCGCGGCCAGAGCCGCATTCTTCCCGAGCATCACCCTAACCGCCGGAGCCGGTACAGCTAGTTCGACGTTGGACGGGATGTTCGACACGGGCACACGGGCATGGTCATTCATGCCCCAGATCACCCTGCCCATCTTCCACGCTGGGGCATTGCGTGCCAACCTCGACCGCGCCGAGATCGAACGCAACATCCAGGTTGCGCAATACGAAAAAACCATCCAATCCGCTTTCCGCGAAGTAGCTGACGCGCTTGCCGACCGCGCCACTCTTGCCGAACAACTCGATGCCCGCAGGGCACTCGTCAACGCTGCCAATGAAAGCTACCGCCTGTCCGAAGCCCGCTATCGAGGTGGCCTCGACAGCCACCTCGTCCTGCTCGACGCGCAACGGTCCCAATACGCTGCCGAACAGGAATTGATCGCTACCCGGTTGGCTGAAGCCATTAACCGGGTAATGCTTTACAAGGTTCTTGGTGGCGGCTGGAAATAGCCAAAAGCACTCAAAATCGGCCAAAAAAACGGCAAGTGGCTGGGAAACTGCAATTTTTTCGCGGTTTCCTGCTGTTTGCCGTTTCTATCCTGCCCGCGCCTTGAGACGGTACGTGCTTTAATTCTCACAAGAATGTATCGCAAGAATTCGTACTTTGCGGTATGGTTACTAGTTTCTAGTCGGTAAAGTACCGAGATAGCATCGAACGAGGGAAGCACAACAATGAGTACAAGCATTGCATCTTTTAACTTGCTGACTGAAGAGGAAATCCTGGCTGCGCCAGAGTCCGAGTACATGTCGTCGCGGCAACTGGATTTTTTCCGGCAACGCTTGCAAGAAGAGAGAAGGTTGCTCCTCAGCAATGCGCAAGAAACCACCACCCACTTACAGGATAACGAATCCACCCCTGACCCATCCGACCGAGCCAGCGTGGAAGAAGAACACACCTTGGAACTGCGGGTACGCGACCGCGAGCGCAAGATGCTGAAAAAAATCGAAGATGCCATTTCGCGCATTGAATCCGGCGACTACGGTTATTGCGAAGAAACCGGAGAGCCTATCGGCGTTGCCCGCCTGCTCGCCCGCCCCACTGCGACCTTGTCAATCGAAGCACAGGAACGCCGCGAAAAGCTCAAGAAGATGCACGGTAGCTGAAAAAAGTGAGCCGCCTGTTTCAGAACCTTCTTCGCTTCCTGATCCGCGGCTACCAGTTGATCATCAGCCCACTGTTAGGGCCACGTTGCCGGTTTTACCCGAGTTGTTCCGAATATGCGCTACAAGCCCTTGCCGTGCATGGCCTTTCCAAGGGATGTTGGCTGGCACTCACGCGCATCTTGCGTTGTCACCCTTGGCATCCGGGTGGTCTCGACCCTGTACCGCCCCGTTCAAAATAGCTTCAGGTTTCTCGCGCAAAAGGGCATGGGTATGAAACGCGGTTCAGATATACTTCATGTTTTTGCGCTTTTAACCAGCCAGCCGTACCCTAATGGATATTCATACTCTCATCTCCGCGCTCCTGCTTGGCATCGTCGAGGGAGTAACCGAGTTCCTGCCGATTTCCTCGACAGGCCATCTCATCATTGCTGGCGACCTGCTCGGTGCCAACGCTGAAATCGACAAAGTTTTTGACATCGTTGTCCAACTTGCCGCCATCTTCGCGGTGTGCTGGATCTATCGGACAAAGATCGCCGAAGTAGCGACCGGAATCCTGTGCAGGCCACGCGACCAACGCAGCCTGCGTTTTACGCTGATGCTTATCCTTAGTTTTTTACCCGCAGCCGTCCTGGGTCTAGCCTTTCACAAACATATCAAGCATGCATTGTTCAATCCCATCGTCGTTGCGACGGCGCTGGTCGTGGGCGGCATTATTATCATCATCGTCGAGAGGTATCTCCGGAACTACCCGCAAAAGATGGACATCGACGACATGACCGCGGCCACCGCAATCAAGATCGGTTTTGCCCAGGCACTGGCAATGATCCCCGGTACTTCGCGCGCAGGGGCAACGATCATTGGCGGAGTCATTTTCGGCCTGTCGCGCAAGGCGGCCACAGAGTTTTCCTTCTTCCTCGCCATCCCGACCATGCTCGCAGCCACGGTGCTGGATGTCTATACGAACTGGCATCTATTCAAGGTTGAACACATCCCATTCTTCGCGGTCGGCTGTATCGTCTCGTTTTTCTCAGCAATGTGGGCGGTGCGCTTCCTGCTGCGTTACATCTCCACCCATACCTTCATACCGTTTGCCTGGTATCGGATCGTCTTCGGGCTGATCGTGCTCGCCACTTGGTATTTCGACCTCGTGGACTGGAGTTTGCCAGGCTGAGCGCACGGCGGTAACCCATGTTTGTCTTATTCGAAGAAGATGGCAATTTCAAGGCTGGAACCGTGCTGGCTGATAACGATAGCTCGCTCCAAGTGGAAAACACGCGCGGCAAGCGGGTGAAGTTGAAGCGCACCAACGTGCTCCTCGAATTCCGCGAACCAAATCCTACCGGGTTGCTGGTTCGTGCGGAGGCTGCCGCCGCCGAATTCGATACAGATTTCCTGTGGAGCGTCTGTGGTGACGAGGAATTCGCATTCACGGAATTTGCTACCGATTATTACGGCCATACGCCAAACGCGGTAGAAGCTGCTGCGATGTTGTTCTCGCTGCACGCTGCGCCAATGTGGTTTCACCGCCGGGGTAAAGGGCGTTTCCGCAAGGCTCCGAAAGACATCCTGCACGCGGCAAAAACGGGTATGGAGAAAAAACGCCAGCAAGCCGAAGCCATCGAACGGATGCGCACGGAATTGTTAGCAAGACGGCTGCCCACCGAACTTAGCCGCATGGTATCCCAATTGCTCTATCGTCCAGACCGCAATTGCATCGAAGTGAAGGCACTGGAAGCAGCCTGCATCGACACAGGGCTACCTGCTGCGAGGTTGTTGCTGGAATGCGGTGCACTGTCGTCGAGCTACGACTATCACTACAACCGTTTCCTATTCGAGCAGTTTCCGGAAGGCACGAATTTCCCGGCGTTCGATGCGCCCGTTTTCCCGACCGACCTGCCTTGCGCAGATGTTGCCGCGTTTTCGATCGACGATGCCGCAACTACGGAGATCGACGATGCCTTTTCCGTCACACCACAATCTGGCGGTGGCTGGAAAATCGGCATCCACATCGCCGCACCTGCCTTGGGCTTCACACGAGGCTCCACGCTGGATGCCATTGCGCGAAGGCGCTTGTCAACCGTCTACATGCCCGGTAACAAGATCACGATGTTGCCCGGTGAAGTGGTTTCGGCGTTCACGCTTAGCGCGGGCAACACCTGCCCCGCCGTGTCGCTTTACCTCGACGTGCGATCTGACCTGACCATCGTCAGCCATGAGAGCCGCATCGAATACGTGCCGGTTGTCGCCAACCTGCGCCATCACGACATCGAGCCAATTTTCAACGAAACGGCGCTGACGAAAAGTGCATCGGATTTTCCCTGGAAAAAGGAACTCACCCTGCTCTGGGAACTTGCCACAGTGCTTGAAGCCGGACGCGGCAAACCCTCAGGAAACGCAAACCAGATAGACCACACCTTTTCCGTCGACTGGGAACAAAACTCACTGGACGGCCCAGGTGTGGTTGCCATCGGGCAACGGCTGCGCGGTTCCCCACTGGACAAGCTCGTAGCCGAACTGATGATCTTCGCTAATACCACCTGGGGCAGGCTGCTCGACGAGTCCGGCATTCCCGGGCTATACCGCGTACAAGGCAGCGGCAAGGTGCGCATGGCAACGGTGGCCGCGCCACACGAGGGGCTTGGTGTCGATTGCTATGCTTGGTCGAGTTCCCCGTTGCGCCGTTACGCCGACCTAGTCAACCAATGGCAAATCGCCGCCGTGCTCAATGGAACCGCTCCGGCTTTCGCGCCTAAATCGACCGATTTGCTGGAAGCAATGCGCGATTTTGAACTAATTTATGCCGAATACATCGAATTCCAGCGCCGCATTGAACGCTACTGGTGCGTGCGATGGTTGCGGCAAAACAATGTGCACACGACAGAAGCAATCGTATTGCGTGACAATCTTGTCCGCCTCATCGACATTCCACTCTTTTTCAAAATACCTTCGCTTCCCCCGCAGCTACCTGGTTCAAGGATCAACCTGGCCATCACGGGCAGCGACCTCATCGACGTCGAAGTCAGCGCCCGTTATCTTGCCACTCTCGCTGAACCCAACCCGAAGACGCAGGAAGAGATGGAATATTGACTGAAATAAAACATAATCGCTCTACCTACCCGATGAAACCGCCCGAGACTTGATCGCTTGCGTAGAATCAATATATGGCACTGAAGCTATCTTTCCTTTCCATACTCTGGAACGCCAACCGGGGCAGGCGGCTAACCATTGGTTTCGCCACCTCGATGACGATACACATCCTGATCCTGTCCATCCCGATAGCCATGTCAGAAATACCCCTGATGCGCGCGACCAACAGCCTCGACGTGATTCTCGTCAATGCGCACCACGATACGGCTCCGAAGGAAGCGCAGGCGTTAGCACAAGCCAACCTGGAGGGAGGCGGCGATAGCAGCGAAAATGTTCGCGCCACTTCGCCGCTGCCTCTGCAGGAAGCCGCACGCGAAGGCAATGATTTGGTCGACATGATCCGGGGGCAGCAATCGCCCGTACGGCAGCAATCTGGGCAGGTTCTGACCCAGCAGGAGGCTACCGTCGCCATTGCCAAGCCAAAAACTGTCGAAGACCAACCCTCAGCGCCACAAACCGTCAACGGTTCGGACGCTGCGGACTCTAGGGCAATGGCGCTCAAACTCGAAGCTGAAATCGCCGAAAAGACGCGCGCCTACAACCAGCGCCCACGGATCAAGCATATCGGCGCATCTACACGGGAATATCGCTTTGCCCAGTACATCGAATCCTGGCGCATCAAGGCTGAGCGCATTGGCGAGTTGAATTATCCTAAGGATGCGCGAGGCAACAAATTGTATGACAATCTGATAATGACTGTTACCATCAAAAAAGACGGAACTGTCAAAGAAGTCGCCATTCGCCGTCCTTCAAAGCACCCTGAAGTGAACAAAATGGCAGAAAAGATCGTCCGCCTGGGTGAACCCTACGCACCGTTTCCCCCCGAGATAACCCGAGATACCGATGAGATAGAAATCACCCGTACTTGGACATTTACCAACAACAAACTTGGGGTAACATCCAGATGATGGTATTTTGCGTCATAATCCGTGTGAAATCATCCTGGATACACACACTGCATCATGGATCGTTACGCCCTCATCGGCCACCCCGTTGAGCACAGTAAATCCCCCCTCATCCACGCTGCGTTTGCCCGTCAGACGCAGCAGGAACTAAACTACCAAGCGTTGCTCGCACCGCTGGATGGTTTTTCCGATACCGTACGAATGTTCCGCGCTGAAGGTGGCCGCGGAGCCAACATCACCATACCGTTCAAAATCGAAGCCTGTTCGCTCGCCACCCGCCTGACAGAACGGGCAAAGCTGGCCGGAGCCGTCAATACGCTCACTTTTGTCAACGACGATATCGTTGGTGACAACACCGACGGCATTGGATTGGTACGCGACCTCATTATCAATCTTGCCTGCCCGCTCGCAGGCCGTCATGTGCTGTTGCTCGGCGCGGGTGGTGCAGCGCGCGGAGTCCTCTTTCCCCTGTTCCAGACCAAACCCGTATCCCTGACCATCGCCAACCGCACCGTCGGGCATGCACAGGAACTTCGCGCAGCCTTTGCGCCCTATGCCGGACAAACAGCTTTCACTGCCGGGAGTTTTGAGGATCTCAATGGGTGGGAGTTCGATGTCGTCATCAACGCCACATCCGCTAGCCTCGAAAAAAAAGACTTGCCCCTACCCAGCAATATTTTTGCACCTGGTGCGTTTGTCTACGACATGATGTACGATGCAGACGGTACGCCCTTCCTGTCTTGGGCACATGCGGCGGGTGTTACTCAGCTTTCCGACGGACTCGGCATGCTGGTCGAGCAGGCCGCGGAGAGTTTCACCCTTTGGCGCGGCGTGCGGCCAAAAAGTGCTTCCGTGCTCTCCAGCCTGCGTAGTAAATTGGCATCCAAAGGTTGAAAAAACGCATTTTCCGTTGGCTGTGGCGCAGCCTGTTACTAATTTTTGCGCTTGTGCTTGCCACGCAGTTCTGGTTTTTCGCCCAAATTTTTTACTGGCGTGACAACAACCCTTCCGATACCAGCTTCATGCGTCTCGCACAGATCGAATCGCAGGCTAAAAACCCGCAAGCCAAACTAATCCACACCTGGATGCCTTACGAACAGATATCCATTCACCTCAAGCGCGCAGTCGTCACAGCAGAGGACAGCCGCTTCCTCGAACACGACGGTTTCGACTGGGGGGGCATCCAGTACGCGCTGGAAAAAAACCTCATCCGTGGCCGGACACGGGCGGGTGGTTCCACCATCACGCAACAATTGGCAAAAAACCTGTTCCTGACACCGACTCGCAGCTATCTCCGCAAGGGTCAGGAAGCAGTCATTGCCATGATGATCGAAACGTTGTGGAGCAAGCGCCGCATCCTGGAAGTATACTTAAACGTTGCGCAATGGGGCGACAACATCTTTGGCGCAGAAGCTGCAGCCCGTTACTATTACCGTGTGCCCGCCGCCAGCCTCGACCCCGCAGAAAGCGCCCGCCTTGCCGTCATGCTACCCAACCCGCACCGCTATGGGCGCACCTTCGGATCTGTACAACAGGGGCGTACCCAACGCATCCTTTCTTATATGGGCAGTGCGCAAGTGCCATGATCCAGGAAAGATAATCGTCGGATACACCGCTTCGCAGTTTGTCCGACCCACGGTGGATCTCACCCCACCGTAATCATCACCGGACTCCCTAACGTTGTCAGCAGCTTGTTGATCCGTGCCGCATTGCTTTTCCGGACAGGTTTAGCCATCACGCGCGCCTCATCGGTGGCAATTTCCTGCTTGAAGGCCAGCATATTCACCAGGCTCCATGCTTCGACATGAACCTTATCGCCGTCCTGACGGATCGACAGGCAAGAAGCAGCGGCCCAAAAACCGGAACCTTTCTGGTAAATCCTTTCCGTTTCAGCCTGATTTTTCAGGGAGTAGCCCTGTTCCTTCGCCCAGTGCTCGACATCGCCCCAAATTTCTTTGTTGGAGGTGAAATCCAACAGAGTTCTTGGTTTGCAGCCGGAAGACAGCGCCTTCGCTATAAAAATGCTGACACCTACACCAGCAACCACACCAACAATAACACCTGAGGCCATTTTGTCACTACTCCCTGAAAAGATACAAAAAATACTCTTAACAAAACAATAAGATACGGCGATCATTTCGCTCTGTCAATAGAATGACAAGAAAACTCTGCATAATCACTTTCACTTGTTCTGGCATAATATCGCCGTTTTCAAGAAAGCAAGTGTAGCCTCATGCAGCGTATGAGTTGGGTTTGCTATTTACACCCCAACTAACGCGTGCTAAATCAAAATGCTCTAACCACCCTCCACGGCCGACTTCCACCCAGAGGAGAAATGCTATGACCACCGTCGCTAACATTCTGTCCGCCCGCAAGAACAACCAACCGGTTGCGTTGCCGCCCACCGCTACCGTGCGCGATGCGCTCCAACTCATGGCCGAGCGCGAGGTCGGTTCGGTGCTGCTGATGCAGGGCGATTCGCTGCTGGGCATCTTCACCGAGCGCGACTATGCCCGCAAAATCGTGCTCAAGGGTCTGTCGTCCACCGATACGCCGTTGGCCGATGTAATGACCTCGCGCCTGCACATCGTCAGCCCGCACCATACAGTGCGGGAATGCCTGGAGATCATGACACATGGCAAGATGCGTCACCTGCCGGTGGTCGATGGTGGGCAGGTGTTGGGTCTGGTGTCCATCGGTGATTTGGTCAACGCGCAGTTAGACGAACAGCGCTTTTTGATCCAGCAAATGGAAAACTACATTGCGGGCAACCTAGCATGAGATGCGCTACACCTGATGAAGCCATTAGGTCAACGCTACAATCGCATAGATATTGTGCCGCTTTGTCGCTAATCCTACTCAACCAGGCCCGCACCTGACTCCCTTTCCTTTCGCCTTGCTGCTTCCCTTTCCCGCCATTCCCTGTTGCGTAAAACGTAGGTGAAATACAAATCTAGGGCATTGTCGGTTCCGCCACGTGCGATGAGCGACAGTTCTCGGCTGAATTGGTAAGTGAGTTTGACGAGGGACTCTGCACCGCCAAGGCTTTGTTCGAAAGACAGGGAAAGGTCGTTAGTGAGCCGCTTGCCTATGGTAACGACTTCGCTTTCCGTCGTTGGCCCGGCATCGATCCGGGAACCGCCGCCCACGACTTTGCTGGTGGCGTTGCGGCGCATGCTGTTGAGTTCCCCTTGCCCGATGGTGAAGGTATCGAACCCAAGTTTGTTGCCGATATCTTCTGTCATGCCACCGCCGGAACTACCGAACAAAGCTTGGGCAGCGGGTAGGAGCAAAGCCATGTCGCGACCACCCGCATCCGGTGCGCGGCCAAGGATGAGCCAGGAAAGTTTTTCATGCTCAGGCACAGCAGGCTCGGAAACAAGTTTGACTTGGGGACGGCGCGCGTCACCAGTAATCATAACGCCCGCTTCGACTTCCAGCCCCCGGCGCATAGCGGCGATATTGATGGCGGGATTAGCTGCTTCGCCTTGGAAGGTGATGACACCGCGTTCGACTTTGAGATGCTGCCCATAGCCGCGCCAAGTCCCACCAACGGTACGGATGACACCCAACACACGCGGAAGTTCAAAGGGGCGCAGCCCCACGTCCAGTTTGCCCACAAGACGAGTATCGACCCCAAAAGCAGAGAGGTAGAGTGCACGCCCAAGGTCGACGGAGATATTACCAGCAATGGCAATTCCTCCACTGCCTGTCGAAGGCGCCTTTTTTTCCTCATCCTTGTTGCGCACAATCACGTCATCACCAAGGCTTGGGGGTGGCATGTCGTCGATTGCAATGTACCCAGCATCGGCGCGCAGTCGGGCTTGGACATCGAACATCATGTTTTGCAATCCGGCCTGCCCTTCGCCCGAGACGATCAACCAGCGGTCGGAACGCTGCAACAAGGGCAAACGGTCAGCCGTAAATTCAAACCTCCCGCGTTGAGCCGTTTCGGTTTGCGTCTGAGAGCCGATGGCGATTTCTCCCGTCACGCGCAAATGTCCTGGCATAGCGGTGAGCTCGTTGACGGGCAGACGGTTGTCGGCGGGTTTGACGCGGTTGTGCGACTCGAACTCCAACTTGATAAGACGTAGGGTCTGCTGCCCGTTATGATGGGAAAATCCAGCTTCCAGTTGGCCACCTGCAAGTACTAACCCTTGGTCGACGAAGGAAAGTTGAAGGGCGCGGCCTTTGATGTGCCCCTGTAAATCTGGGGTTTCCGGAGTGCCGGAAAGTATGATTTCAGCATTCAGCGAACCGCCGATTTCGATGTTTTCACGCGACAGCCGCCCAAGCCAAGCGAGCGAGGGTATGTCAAGATGAGCCGCACCGGAGAGGGGCACATGAGGAGCGAGCCGCCAACCTTGCCCTGCACGTTCAATCCCAGCTTCAAGCGAAACACCGAGTTCCCCGGCCTCGCGCCCGTTCGTGGCGAGAACCAGCCTCACCTTTTGCTGCTGGGCAATCAAATGTGCTTCGAAGCGTTCCAACCCAAGCCGGGTGGAGAGCTCCCCGCGCACGGAAAAATCGCCCGATTCCCGGAATATCCGTGCCTGCCCTTCGATGCTGTCACCGAACCGCAGGTTCCAATCGGCACCAAGTATCAGTGGGTTGCGTCGCCCGCCCTGCTCCAGTCCAGGAACCCAGGTCGCTGGAAAACCGGTCAGTTTGCCGCGCAGGATGGCGATACCGTTTTGCCAGCGCATCTCGACGAGGCTGATGCGGCTCGGATCAATAGGGGCGTCTGCGCTTCGGGCACTGCTCCCGCTTCGAGAATTGCTTGTGTTCCTGGAAACAGGGTCGGAACCAAGTCCAATGTCGAATTCAGCATCGAGCAGGCCGAATTCCTCTGGGGCAAAACCCGCGTCCAGCACCGCCGGGGCACGTAGCCGCAACAGCCAATGTCCAGTTCTTTCCAGCGCAGTGATCCGGCCTTGCCAGTGCGTTTTTTGTAGGCCGCCTTCCAACGCGGCCTTGAGGGTGAAGGAGTCTTTACCGAATTTTCCGTCAGCGCTGGCCAAAATCCGGTGGCGGTCACGTTGCCCATCCGCCGTGAGGTTGATCGTGTCAAATCTCGTATCCCCCGCTGCCAGGCCAGAGGCTTTCAGCGATAAGGCTAACGAGCCGCTGTCCCTAGCTTCAATGTGCGCTTCACCCGTAAACGATGCGATTTCCAGCACGTCGGGTAGGTGGAGTTTTTCGGCATCGACTTTCAGCGTCCCTGCCGGAGCTTCCAGCGCGCCGGTAATAAAGCCGCTGGCGCGTAACTGCCCCCCCAACCCGAACCCAACATCGGCCAACCGGGGGGCGTCGAGTTTCAGAGTCAAGATATCGCGGATTTCGCCCCAGGCTCCAGTAAGTTTGAAGCGGTTCCCTGCAATGTCGAACCCAAGGTCGGCGTTACGCACGCGCGTGCCATCCCAGGTGAACGAACCGCTACCCGCAAGTAGCCGCCCATTGAAACGGCTCTCGCCGAACTGATAGCGCACAGAAATGGTCGGTTTTCCAGCCAGCGTGCCGTTCAGTGCAGCATGCAATTTGATCGATGCTGGGGGAGAAGCAGGATAAAACGCTGCGGGATTGAAGTCGTGCAAATCCAAGTTCAACACGAATACCGGCGCACCTGTTGCGCTCGCTAGGACTTCGCCCTCACCCTCACCCCGCATCCCGCCGGTGCGAAACGAAAATTTACCCTGCTGCCGCACTTCGGTAGCGTCCATTTCCAAGCGGGCATCGACACGGCGGGAAGGTAGGCGGCCATCGACACGAGCCGGGTCGATGCCTTGGGCTTCGAGATTGGCCTCGACCCGCCCCAATCCCACGGAAGCCGCAACGCGTCCAGTTTCGTTCTTATGCCAGTGTAGCCAGCCCAGGAGTTTGCCGCCGCCGCCTTCGAGCGTAAGCGCATCGAGTCGCAATTCATCCAGCGCCGTACTAATACTAGCCTCCATGTTCAATGCCGATATAGGCAGCCCGCCCGCATCGAGCGTCGCAAGCCGGGTATTGCCGATCTTTACCGGGCCACGTAATACCGGCCCACCGTCCGCAACAACTGCCGCGAGGCTCGCCTGCAACCGTAATTCCGCACGCGGTAAATCGGGCGCAAATGCGGCGGGGTTTACCTTCTCGACATCGAGTTCAAGCGTTTTCAGGGGCAACGGCTCGAACGGGGTAGCGGCGAGCGTCACTTGCGCTTGTGCGCCCCGGCCTTGTGCCTGCAAGCGCAACAGGGGTTCGGCAAGGTTGCCCTCGCCATCGAACTGGGCTGAAAATTCTTGACCCTCCAACCGCCCGCTGGCACGCAGGGCATAGGGAGCCGTCGCGCCGAGTTCGGCCTCGATTTCCACATGCCCTTGCGGCAAGGTGGCTGCCAGTTGCCGCAGTTGGAACCGCGCAGCGTCACCCGCCAGGGAAAGGCGGCCTTCGGACAGGACGAACAGCGGCGCAGCATCGCTTTCCCCGGCGGTGTCGGCACCGTGGCCGAGAAGTTTCAGCCGGTCGATTTCCAGCGCGGCAAGGTCGATATCGAGAGGCAGCCGCAGGCTCTTCGGCAGGGCCAGCGGTTCGGGCGGCGGGGTTTGGGTTTCTTGCAGGAAAACGTCGGCCTGCTCGGCCCGCAGCCGGGTAATGGCAAGCTTCCGGGCAAAGAGTGCAGACGGTTGCCAATCGCAGGCCAGCCCGGAAAGTTCGAGCTTTACCTTCGGTAAATCCAGGGTCAAACGCGCCACGGAAAACGAGCCGCGCAAAGTGCCCTCAACACCCTCTGCATGCACTGCCCCGCCGCTGAAACGCTCTACCGTACCGATCAGTGCCCGCAAACCCGATTCCGTGGCGAAAAGCCACGCAAACGCGCCCATGACAAAAACAAGCAGGGCCGCAGCCCCCCACAACAAGCGGCGCAAACGTTTCCGGCGCGGGGCTGGGGAGTGACGCGGCGCTTCTCCATCCATTGTTCAGTCCGCCCGCTTGGGCGCTTTCCCTGCTACAAGCCGAACAGATCCACCAACGCCTGCCCCGGCTCTTTCGTGCGCATGAAGGCTTCGCCCACAAGGAAGGCGTGCACATCCGCCGCACGCATGGCCTCCACGTCCTCCCGCGTGCCAATACCGCTTTCGGTCACTACGATGCGATCAGGTGGAACGCGTGGGCGCAGCTTCAGCGTGGTTTCCAGCGAAACTTCGAGCGTAGCGAGGTTGCGGTTGTTGATGCCGATGAGCGGGGTGTTCAGTTGCAGCGCACGTTCGAGTTCCTTGCCGTCGTGCGACTCGACGAGCACAGCCATGCCCAGTTCGTGCGCAATGCCGGTAAATTCCTGCATCCGGGTGTCGGAGAGCACGGCAGCGATGAGCAGGATGGCATCGGCCCCCATTGCACGCGATTCGAACACCTGATAAGCATCGATGAGGAAATCCTTGCGCAGGACAGGGATCCCGCAGGCAGCGCGGGCGGCTTTCAGCGCTTCGGGCGAGCCTTGGAAAAAGGGCTCGTCGGTCAGCACGGACAGGCAGGCCGCGCCATTATCTTCATAATCTCCGGCGAGATTGGCAGGCTGGAAGTTCACACGAAGAAGCCCGCTGGAAGGGCTGGCCTTCTTGATCTCGGCGATGACCGCTGGCTGCTTCCCCTCTATCCGGGCACGCAAGGCGGCAATAAAGTCACGGACGGGCGCGGCATCCCGCGCCCGCGCCTGCATCTCGACGAAAGGCACGCGTGCACGAGCCGTGGTGACTTCCCGGACTTTGATAGCGAGGATTTCTTGCAGGATGTCAGTCATCTCATTTGTTCATTCAGGCAGGCTGGGCGAGTGCGCCGAAGAAGGCGGCATCATGAACCAAACGGCAGGATTATGATAGGGGTTGCGTTACGGTACGGTCGAACGGCCATGCGTCTTGCTGAACCATTCAAAATCGGGGACAGTATGCGAAAACGCTATACTTTAAGCGTTACCCGGGCATCCATACAACAGCAAAAGGAGCTTCGCATGTCGTCCCAAACCGCCTTAGCCGCCCAAGCCAAGCAATGCCTTGCAAAAGCGGCACCTATTCCCGGGGCTCCCTTATGGCATATGGGCTGGGGAGACGCCGACGACAAGGCCGTCATGCAAAACGCCGTCGACTACCTGACATGCAAGGCCAAAATGGCCTTCACTGAAGACGAAAAGCATTTCCTGGTCGAACTGTTCGAGGCGTTTTGGTGGGGTGGCAAGGGCACAAACATATTGGAGGCGCTTGGGGTCGGTAACATCCAAGGCATGCCCGAGGCGGCTGAACTGGCCAACCATTACGTGCACGGCAATGGCAAGACGCTAGCGATCAACCCCGGGCTTTACCAGTCTTCCGTCATCGTGCGCGATACCATGGCGGCAATGAAGGCTTTCATCAAGGAGAGCGTCAACAAGGGAGGATCTGTGCCCGTGTTGAAATCGGGCGATCCCAAATTCATGCTCTCACCGCAATTCGCCAACGCCAAGTTACGCACCATTCTTCGCAACCAGACTACCCAAGGTGGCGTGTTGCCCGACGGTGCCTTACAAGCCGAGCAGATGAACAAACGCTTGCATTATGCCAACAATCGTTTTCACTTGCAGGCACTCTCTCAGGCATTTCAAACAACGTCTCATTGGCCATATCGTAGCAGAATGGAATATACAACACGCATTCTAACGATCTGGCGCGTGGATGATACCTATGACTATCATCCTTTCGGAAGTGACAAGGAAAATGCCGAACATATTTCTGGATTCCGGATAGGCTATAAACGAGAGCACGATCTCTACTTGCCGGATGGCTTGTCGCATTACATGACGGTACTGGGCATAGCGAAGGAGTTCAAATACTGGGCGGAGTGGTATGAGTACTGGAATCTTTAGAGTAATTCGCTGGGTGGTGGGCTTGCTCATAGCGGCAATCCTACTGGGTATCTGCGGCTTGTACGTGGCGGGAAAACTGGGTGCCTTCGACGATTTTTGCATGATCGTTGATCGTGCCGA
>Ga0123357_10000797_pt1 | contig 31893 bp, 20 predicted proteins | sample TergutEmb28metaG_FD_89873 | JGI IMG/M metagenome (GOLD analysis project Ga0123357, IMG submission 89873) | Embiratermes neotenicus P4 segment gut microbial communities from Petit-Saut dam, French Guiana - Emb289 P4 | ecosystem: Host-associated > Arthropoda: Insects > Digestive system > Gut ...
AATTTCGCCGCCAAAAATCTTTACGCCTAATCGTTTACTGTGCGATTCACGTCCGTTCTTTGAACTTCCGACTCCTTTTTTATGTGCCATTTTCTACGATTTTTACGAATTAAACTTGAATGTCTTTAATTTGGATTTGAGAAAATTGTTGACGATGACCGTTTAACTTACGAGACCCTTTTCTTCTTTTTTTGTGGAAAACCAACACTTTATCCCCTTTTACCAAAGGATCAATGATTTCGGCTGCCACTTTAGCTCCTTCAATAACCGGAGCGCCTACCGTTACCGCACCGTCATCATCAACTAAAAGAACTTTTTCAAATTCCACTTGAGCGCCTTCTTCGCCATCAAGACGATGAACAAACAATTTTTGGTCTTTTTCAACTTTGAATTGCTGACCTTGAATTTCTACAATTACGTACATCTGCTTTTTTAATTTACAGGTTATTACCGGGGGTGAAAGGATGTAAATTCCTTCGCTTGAATTACCCTTTAAGAATTTAGCCTGCAAAAGTAGTATATTTTTTTTTGTTATGCAAATAAAAACAGGGAAATTTTTCGTGAAGTCAACCTCATTCACATGAAATATTTCAATATGCCATCACATTTTTTTCAATATCAATAAAAATTATTGCACTATCAAATTATTATGATTACATTTGCCACGATATTTAGTAATTCAACTTAAATTAATATTTTAAGAATGCTTAATTCTCACAAATGAGGAAAAATATATAATTACAATGAAAAAATATCTCATACTCGGTTTACTCATCTTCGCCCGTGCGGATGAAAACGCAGTTTATTCCGAAAGCATTAAAAATTATTAACTTTTCGCCTGTAACAGGGCGATTTAAACATATTTATTTTTGTATGAAAAAAGTGATGAATTGCACAAAAAACACAATTGTATTGGGAATCATCCTGTTTTTATTAAGTTCATGCAGTAATGAATTAACAATACAAATGCCAAATGGACCTGCCGGTCCTGCCGGAGCATCGGCGTATGATGTCTGGGTGCAAGCTGTAAAAGCCGGAGTCATAAATTGGGATGCAAATCTGACTGACATCAACAACTATTTCCTTTATTTGAAAGGACAAGACGGACAGAATGGAAGCAATGGCAAGGATGCCTACCAGCTATGGGTTGATGCGGTTGCTAATGGAATCGACGATCCTCATAACCCCGGTCAACAGTGGCCTAAAGATGAAACTACCCTGCAGGATTTTTGGTATTTCCTGACAGGAGCTAAGGGACAGGATGGAGCTCCCCCTTATATCGGCGCTAACGGCTACTGGTTTATCGATGGAATAGATACGGGAATCCCAGCCAAAGGGCAAGACGGACAGAACGGGCAAAATGGCGCAGATGGACAAAACGGCAGCGTTATTACTATTGGCGCTAACGACGACTGGTTTATCGACGGAACAGATACCGGAGTAAAAGCTTTTGGTCAAAATGGCGCTCAAGGACAGAGCGCTTATGATTTATGGGTACAGGAGGTAACGAGCCTTGCCGGTATTGAAGACCCCCACAATCCGGGTCATCTATGGCCAAAGGACAAAACAACAACACAGGATTTTTGGGATTTTCTAAGAGGAAATGATGGAAAACCGGGTGAAACAGAGCAGCCGGGTGGCGAAACAGGCCAGCCGGGTGGCGACATAAAAATTATTCTCGGCAAAGCGAATGTAATTCCGCTATATGTAAATCAATCCTACAATGAATTTGTTCGTTGGGAAGACGGCGGTGTGGGTTATATTGTTTACAATGATGTCGGCGATCCTGCAGCCGGCGCTGAAGTTAAAGGTTTACCCGGAATAAAGGATCCCGGCAAAATATATATCGCAGACGCTAATGGATTCTTCCTTGTGCCGAAAGAAGATTTGCCCGATAATGAAAATATAAGCATGAGAAGGGGTACAGCGCTCGTAACCTATACAAATTCTCAAAGTCTGCTGGTTAATAATGAAATATCGGCGCCAAACACGTATGTGCCAAACAGAATGTATGTAAGGCTTAGATTACAAACCGACCCCGATATTTTGGACGGTACGTATATGAGATGCCGCGATATTGTTGTAGAAAGGGAAACCGATGGAGGCGTCTGGCAACAGATTCCTGCCTACCTGGGCGATTTGAGACAACGTATTACCGCTTACGCACTGACCGATCAAACCGATCCCGCATCTTACAATACAGAAAGTTATTCTACTGATATTGATACTATTAATATTTCAATTTCCAGTACAATGCGGATTAACCGGCTCAGGAAAAGAGCAAGTTATTATCATCCGGTTACTACCTCTCCTCTTGAGTGGGACGGTAACGATCACTATTTCACATTGGTTCTGAAGGGCTATTATGGTGAAACGCCTCAGACAGCCACAGTCATAAAAATGGCGCCTGTACAGGCTATGCCAATGATAACGAATGTGGAAGCATTTAATTATTCACCTCCTGTTAATGCCGGAGATATAGGGTATTTTGGACGAATTACAGGCATGATGGATATATCCGGAGCAACTATCGACAATTCCCTTTTGTTTAAAAGCACATTGGAAACTCAATCGCTGACAACAAGCGGCGGGTCGCCCTATACTTACTATTACCCTGCAACGGATGACCGCGCTGCAGTTGATAACTTAAGTCAATTCAGAGTCACTTTCCTGTTGACGAGTAGTTTTTCAACATACGATTATTCGCCAAGTATATCGAATCCGAATTTCTCGATTGGGACTCCACGTATCGGATCATCAGTGGTATTGGCATGCTCCGGTTCATACTTTTATCCTTTAAATACAATCGGATATTTGAGGTTCGCATCCGGAACAGATGGAGACACCGGTACGCTGACAATAATGAGAAGAACCACTACTGTGAACGGCTGGCGATATGATTTCCCCGATATGCCGGTATCATACACATCTGAATAAAAAATAAAAGATTATGAAGATGAAAAAGAGAATAATATACATGATATTGTTTGCCGCTATGGCTTATCCTGCCTTGTCGCAAACACCGGATGCCGTCACGACGGAGAAGAATCCGGCGAAAGCCTGGGAGTTTGGAATCGGAGGCAGTGTGTTTCAGTTCAGCCGCACATCATTCGGTAATTTTTCACAGTTGACTGAAGGATATGTGTTTAATCTGAAGTTAGAACAGGCTGTCTTCGGAGGCAATCTGTATGCAGCTCGGGAATTAAACAATCATTTCTACCTCGATTTGCAGGGAACCGTCGGCGCTACCGGAAACAAACAGGATGGTAATAAAACCGAATGGTTATACATGCTTGGCCCCGGACTACAATGGCGGATCGGAGAATATTTCGGTTCCAAATACATTGATCCGTATTTACGAGCCGGAATAAACTACATGCACAAAGACTTTAAAATTATGTATGTCGGTACGGAAGGATTGAATAATCAACAGATGCAATGGGCGCTGAATAACCTGAATAACAAAGCGGGTCTGGATAAGTCGGACTTAATGCCGGTATCGTTAGGTGTAGGACTTAATATGTGGCTAAACGACAGGTGGGGTATCGGGATGCAAGGAGATTATCTGCTTATGCCCTATAATAATGTCGCAAATTCTTTACAGGGAACACTGCGAATCATGTACCGGTTAGGCGGTCAAAGCAAAAAAACGCAACCAACCGTTCAATACGTGGATCGAATTGTGGAAGTAGAGAAACCGGCAAAAGCGCCTGAAACCATTATCAGGACAGATACAGTATTTAAATTAGTAGAGACGTCGCAAATTTTAGAGGGTATATCTTTTGATTTCGACAAGGCCGACCTGAAGCCGGAATCGAAGGCTATCCTGGATAAACTGGCTGAACTGCTGAAACAGGATACTCAAAAGAGGTATTTGATTACAGGATATGCAGATTCAAGAGGCAACGATAAATACAACCTGCAACTTTCAGGGAGAAGAGCGGAGGTTGTTGTAAAAGCCCTCATCGAAAGAGGCGTTCCTTCAACTATGCTGAAATCGCTGGGCGTTGGCAGTAAAATAGCATACGCAAAACCTTCGACATCGGATGAAATAAGGTATGGCGACCGGAAAATGACAATAGAACCAATTTCGAATAAAGCCTATTGGGATCATTTGCCTGAACACAGTTTTTAAATAGAAACAAAATAAGCGGCTGTATCAAAAAATGTTTTTGGTACAGCCGCTTATTTTAACATATTTATTTAACCGCTTTCTCTTTTATCAAATACTCAGCAATCTGCACGGCATTGAGCGCCGCTCCTTTTTTGATCTGGTCGCCAACACACCAGAACGAAAGTCCGTTAGGATTGGTAATGTCTTTCCTGATGCGACCAACATAAACCGGATCGTGCGCTGCGACAAACAAAGGCATCGGATATACTTTCTTTGAAGGATCGTCCTGAACAACGACGCCTTCGGCTTTCCGAAGCGCTTCCTGCGCTTCCGCGACGGAAATCGGTCGTTCGGTTTCAATCCAAACCGCTTCGGAATGAGCGCGCAATGCAGGTACGCGAACGCAGGTGGCGCTCACTTCCACATTGGAGTGCATAATCTTCCGCGTTTCGTTGTGCATCTTCATTTCTTCTTTCGTATAACCGTTATCTAAGAAAATGTCGATGTGCGGGATGACATTGAAAGCCAGTTGATAGGCAAATTTTTCAACATGCGGTTTTTCTCCCTGAACAATCTGTTCGTGCTGGCTAACCAATTCCGCCATAGCTGCCGCGCCGGCTCCCGAAGCCGATTGATAGGTCGCTACATGGATTCGTTTGATAGGCGAAATATCATTCAACGGTTTCAGGGCGACTACCATTTGAATCGTGGAACAGTTGGGATTTGCGATAATGCCGCGCGGACGGGTCAAAGCGTCGGCTGCATTCACTTCGGGCACAACCAGCGGAACATCTTCGTCCATGCGGAAAGCGCTCGAATTATCAATCATTATGGCTCCATATTTCGTAATTGTTTCGGCAAATTCTTTGGAAGTTCCGGCTCCAGCCGATGCAAAAGCAATAGCTATCCCTTTGAAATCATCGTTATGTTTCAATTCTTTGACGGTAATCTTTTGCCCTTTGAATTCATATACACTGCCGGCGCTTCGGGTAGAACCGAAAAGCGCCAATTCATCCATCGGAAATCTCCTTTCTTCCAACACGCGCAGAAACTCTTGTCCTACAGCGCCGCTTACTCCAACAATTGCTACTTTCATTTTGCTAATTATTATTAAATTTAAATTTCGTTTAATATTTTGTTTTTTTATTTGAAAAAATAACTATATTTGCACCGCAAATCAATCTTATTAGAATTGAACTGCAAAATTAACGATTTTATTATTAATCAAAACTTTTTAGTATGAAAAAAATTATTTTTTTGCTGCTTGTCTTAGCGCCGTGTTATGTATTTTCCCAACTTTCAGACAATTTTAACGATGGACTCTTTCAAGGAAGCCGTTCCGTAGTATGGACTGGAGATGCGGAAAAATTTATTGTAAATTCGGATCTTCAGTTGCAATTGAATGCGCCGGCCACAGGATCGCCCGCTCAATTGGAAACTGCATCCGCTCTATCGGCTAACGCTTACTGGGAATGGTGGATGAAATATGATTTCAATCCTACATCTTCCAATTATGCTAAAGTGTATTTGTGCAGTGACGCTCCCGATTTAACCGGCGACCTGAACGGTCTTTTTATCCGTGTCGGCTACACAAACAAAAATCTCTGTCTGGTGTCTCAAAAAGGGAAAACCACTAAAATTTTGATTGAAGGAGTTGCTAACCGTTTGAATAGTAATTCAGTATCCATCCATGTTCAAGCAAGGCTGAATAAAGAAGGAACATTCAGTTTGTATTCAAAACAGGATAACGAGTCGGGGTACATTTTGGAAGGGACTTGTTCTTTAACTGATGTTTTTTCCGGCGCGTATTTTGGATTGGTTTGTACCTTTTCTTCCACCAGAAACAAATCGTTTTACTTCGACGATGTCCTGGTTCGCCAGTTAAGAGACGATGAGCAAGGCGAAGGAAATGGTGACAACGGTGACAACGAACAGCCAACCGATCCCCAATTGCCGGAAGCAGACGATGTCGTCTTCAGTGAAATTATGGCTAACCCCGGAACCGGCGGCGACGAATATGTCGAATTGTACAATCGAAGCAATAAGACATTTAACTTGAAAAATTGCCTGTATTTTTATGGAACCAATTCGTACAAACTTCCGGATGCCGTGATTAATCCGCATGATTATTTCGTATTGACAAAAACAACTGCAGTAGCTAATTTCGCGGGAGATATCAAAGTCTATGGCGTAGCTTCTTTCCCAACCTTAGCCAATACCGGAAAACTGTTGATGTTCGGACGCGATGACGGCGCCTTGATTTCCTGGTTTGAATATTCCGATGCAATGTATGGAAGCGCTGAAAAAAAAGCCGGCGGCTGGTCGTTAGAATGTATTGATTTGGAAAACAAAAGCAATACGGCTTCAGACTGGACCGGCTCCGATAACGCTGGAGGAACGCCCGGAAAGATAAACTCGGTAAACAAAGTCAATCCGGATACGGAAATTCCAACGATTACAGGTATTCAAACATTATCGGATACGGAAGTTAAATTGACATTCTCCAAGCCGATGAACCGGCAAACATTGTCGGACAATTCATCTTATACGTTAAGCGATAATTCTTATAAAATTGCAACGCTGACTCCCAACTATCCGCAGGGAACGGAAGTTACTATCCAATTTAACGTCCTTCCACCGCAAGGAACACTGGTTGAATTGAATTTGACGGGACTTAAAGACCTTTCAGGTTTCGGATTGGATAACCCGACAATATTGCTTGGCTCCGGCTATGAGGCATCGGCAAACGATATTGTAATCAACGAAATTTTATTCAACCCGCCTGCTGGAGGTAATGAATATGTCGAGATTTATAACAGATCGGATAAAGCGTTTGATTTACGGTTTTTAAGTATTACAAGCCGCAAACCATCCGACGGATCGTTTAATAAACTATACGAGTTGGCGTCAACTCCTTTATTACTTCAGCCGCAACAGTATCTGGTAATAACCAAAAGTCAGGATTTGGTTTGTTCGTTTTATGAATGCCATCCGTCTTCTACGTTTGCCGAGCTGAGTGTTATGCCTTCTTTGGCAAATACTTCAGGAACTGCCGTATTGCTGAATAACCTGACAAACGAGATTATTGACGAGTTTGCATATAACGAAAAAATGCACGATGCAGGCATCAGTAACAAAAAAGGAATTTCACTTGAGCGGGTAGATTTCAATCAACCTGCAAGCGATCCGCAGAATTGGCACTCGGCTACGGCAGCAAGCGGTTTTGGAACGCCGGGCTATCAAAATTCGCAATACAATCCGACAGGAATTGGAGAAGGAATTACAATTTCCAATCCGGAAATAAGTTCGGATAATTATACCATTCATTATCGATTTCAATCGCCGGGGTATCGTTGCCGGGCTTATGTTTATGATACAATGGGAAGAAAGGTTACAGTCGTTGCCAATAACGAATTGTTGGGAACCGAAGGCGATTTAATCTGGAATGGTAAAAAAGATTCGGGACAAAAACTTGTTGCCGGCATATATCTCCTTTATATGGAAATATATGATATGAACGGCGTTGTAAAAACGTTCAAAAAACCGGTGGTAGTGATGTAATTTTTATGAACGCAGATGACGCGGAAAAAATCCGCGTCATCCGCGTTCTTTTCAAAAAATAATAATAGGAAAAAACACAAATTGTTCTGCAAAAAAGCTATCTTTGCATCTTGGTAAAAGAAAATAGAATCGCTATGGCAAAAGAAGTTGTGGAAACACCCTTAATGAAACAATATTTTGAAATCAAATCGAAACATCCCGATGCTATTCTGCTGTTTCGTGTGGGCGATTTCTACGAAACGTTTTCAGAAGATGCAATTGCAAGTTCCGAGATTTTGGGAATTACGTTGACCCGAAGGGCAAACGGGTCGGCTCAATTTGTCGAACTGGCCGGATTTCCGCATCATGCGCTGGATACCTATTTGCCTAAATTAGTGAGGGCAGGAAAACGTGTTGCGATTTGCGACCAGTTAGAAGACCCCAAACTAACTAAGAAGTTGGTAAAACGGGGAATTACCGAGCTGGTTACTCCGGGAATTTCCATCAGCGACAGCATACTTAACAACAAAGAAAACAACTTCTTAGCTGCCGTTCATTTCAATAAGAGCATTTGTGGAATCGCTTTTTTCGACATCTCAACCGGCGAGTTTCTGATTGCCGAAGGACCGGTAAATTATATCGATAAACTGATTAATAATTTTGCACCTAAAGAAATTTTGCTGGAACGCACCAAGCGCAAACAATTTATCGAACTGTTCGGTTCTCGGTTATTGACTTTTGAAATGGATGACTGGATTTTTACCGAAGATACGGCTAATGCCCGCTTGCTAAAGCAATTTGAGACGAAAAATCTTAAAGGCTTTGGGATTCAATACCTGACAAACGGAATTGTTGCAGCAGGTGCAATACTGCATTACCTTGATATTACGCAACATACACAAACCGGACATATCACTTCCATTGCCCGCATAGAAGAAGATCGCTATGTTCGCTTAGACCGGTTCACTGTTCGCAGTCTTGAATTGTTAAATACGATGAACGAAGGCGGAAAATCACTCTTAGACGTTCTGGATAAGACCATTACGCCAATGGGTGCGCGGCTGCTGAAACGCTGGATTGTTTTTCCTTTAAAAGAAATTAAATTGATTGATGACCGTTTATCGGTGGTTGAATATTTCTTCAAGATGCCGGAACTGAAAGAATTACTGGAAAAACAACTCTATTTAATCGGAGATTTGGAACGCATCATATCAAAAGTAGCTGTCGGAAGAGTGAATCCGAGGGAAGTTGTACAATTGAAAATCGCTTTGCGGGCAATCGAACCTGTTCAGGAAGTCTGTATCCAATCGGAAGAACCCAGCCTTCGCGCTATGGGATATCAATTGAATTGTTGCGAATTAATCCGGGATAAAATAGAAAAGTTGATTGTTCCGGATCCGTCTGTTTTGCTGACTAAAGGCAATGTAATCGCCAGGGGTGTGAATGAAGAATTAGACCAGTTGCGGGAAATCGCCTTTTCGGGAAAAGATTACCTCTTACAGGTGCAGCAACGCGAAAGTGAACGGACGGGAATCCCTTCGCTGAAAGTGAGCTACAATAACGTATTCGGATACTACATTGAAGTTCGCAACACCCACAAAGACAAGGTTCCTTCCGATTGGATCCGAAAACAAACCTTAGTCAGCGCCGAGCGATATATTACGGAAGAGTTGAAGGTTTATGAAGAAAAAATTTTGGGCGCGGAAGATAAGATTATTTCATTGGAAACAAAAATTTTCAACGACTTAGCGCTCGAATTGAATGAATATATTGCGCCTGTTCAAATAAATGCCAATTTGATAGCGCAGATTGACTGCCTTTTATCCTTTGCAAAAATTGCTCAACGAAATAAATATATCCGTCCGCAAATCAACGAGAGTCTTGTGCTGGATATTAAGGGCGGGAGGCATCCGGTGATTGAAACACAACTTCCTTCGGATGAACCCTACATTCCAAATGATGTTTTTTTGGATGATAATAAACAGCAGATTATCATTATTACCGGACCGAATATGGCGGGAAAATCGGCGCTGTTGCGGCAAACCGCTTTGATTACATTGATGGCGCAGATCGGTTCGTTTGTTCCCGCAGAAGCGGCTGCAATCGGAATTGTCGATAAAATTTTTACCCGCGTTGGCGCCAGCGATAATATTTCGCTGGGAGAATCAACATTTATGGTAGAAATGAATGAAGCGTCCGATATTTTGAATAATCTTTCCGAACGAAGTCTGGTGCTTTTTGACGAATTAGGACGAGGCACTTCAACTTACGATGGCATTTCCATTGCCTGGGCGATTGTCGAATACATCCACGAGCATCCGCGATGCCATGCCAAAACGCTTTTTGCTACGCATTATCATGAATTGAATGAAATGGAAAAATCGTTCAAACGGGTTAAAAACTATAATGTTTCGGTAAAGGAAGAAAATAACAAAGTCGTTTTCCTGAGAAAATTAGTGAAAGGAGGAAGCGAACACAGTTTTGGTATTCATGTGGCAAAAATGGCGGGTATGCCGCAAAGCATTGTGAAAAGGGGGAACGAGATTCTGAAACAATTGGAAACTGATAATCGGAAAACAGGAATCGCCAAGCCTTTGAAAAAACTGTCGTCCGAACGGGAAGGCTATCAGTTAAGTTTTTTCCAATTGGACGATCCGGTGCTTTCACAAGTACGCGATGAAATAAATAGTTTGGATATAAACAATTTAACTCCTGTCGAAGCGCTAAATAAGTTGAATGAGATTAAGCGGATTTTGCGAAATAAATAAAATTTTTTAGTCAAAAATTAAGTATAAAAATATAATTTTTTTACTGATAACAAATTAAAATACAGATAATTACAAACGTAACAAACATGTTACTAACATCAATGTTACTAACATGTTTGTTACAAAAATAAAAAATAACTACCTTTGCTATGGAAAAGTATAAATTGGATATGGAACACCCATTTGTATATGGAGTGGCAACTTTCGGTAAATGGTTTACCGACAGAGAAGAAGATGCCAAGCGTCTATCGGCGAATTTTATTTATGGAATCAACACGATTCTTATTTCGCCTCGCCGATGGGGAAAGACTTCTTTGGTTTTAAAAGTCGCTAAACAAATAAGCAATAAGAATCTGAAAATAGTCAATATAGACATTTTTTCCTGCCGTTCGAGAGAAGATTTTTATCGGATTTTTGCAAAAGAGATTATCCGACAGACTTCAAACAAATGGGAAGAATGGTCGGAAAATACACGTCAATTTCTGTCTGCGTTGACGCCTACAATAAGTATTGGAAACGATCCAATAAATGATTTCAACATGTCAATCAATGTATCAAACAAAAGTCTGTTAGATGAGGAAGTTTTAAATTTACCTTTGAAAATTGCAAACAAAAAAAACATTCGGATTGTCATTTGCATTGATGAGTTTCAACAAATAACGGAATTTAAAGATCATAAAAGTTTTCAAAAGCAACTGAGAAGCGTTTGGCAGTTACAGATGCAAAACGTGTCCTATTGCTTGTATGGAAGTAAAAAACATTTAATGCATTCCTTATTTTCAAAGCAAAGTATGCCTTTTTATAAATTCGGAGACATTTTTTTCTTGCAAAAAATACCTGTGGAATATTGGACTCCTTTCATTCAACAACGGTTTGAAGAAACTGGAAAATCCATAACTGCCGAGTTGGCGATTAAGATTTGCGAAACAGTCGAAAATCATTCCTCTTATGTACAGCAATTATCGTGGCTTGTTTGGACTCGAACTAAAAAAGAAGCTACCGAAATTGATTTTAATGATGCTTTTACCGATTTGTTAAATCAAAATTCCATGCTTTATCATAATTATTTAACAGACCTTACAGCTTTACAACTGAATTTTCTTCATGCTATTGCCGATGGCATTCATGATCAATTTTCACGTAAAGAAATTATTTCAAAGTATAATCTGGGTACTTCCGCTAATATTTCCCGTGTGAAAAAGTCGTTGGAACACAAAGAAATGATTGATACTTCACCTAAGATGATAACATTCAACGATCCGGTTTTCGGTATCTGGTTCAAAAAAACTGTTTCCATGTTATAAAAGCGGATTTTGCGAAATAAATAAATTTTTTTAAGACTGGAAGTCAATCTTTTTTTTTACCTTTGCGCAAATAACAAATTGATATTATCATAACAATATGAATTATAAATTTTTCCTCAAAAATTTCAATAACGTAGTCAAAAAAAAATTGAGTACAAACCTGAATCTAACGTTAGCTAAACCATTGGAAATTTCAATAATGGTTAGCAAACGTTGTAATGCCCGCTGTTTGATGTGTAACTTTTGGGAAGAACATGAAGATTATCTGACTTCCGACGAAATCATCGCTTGCCTTACGGATTTAAGGGCATGGATCGGCGATAATTTTTTTGTGCAAATTTCCGGAGGAGAACCGCTTATTTTTAAAGGGATTTTCGATATTTTCAGCTATTGCGCCGCCAACCGGATCATTTGTAAAATCAGCACAAACGGTTATGCTCTTACCAATATTATTTGTGATAAAATTATCGAAAGCAAATTACCTTATTTAAGCGTTTCGCTGGATAGCCACCTGAAGGAAGTTCACGATCGTATGCGTGGTATTGACGGGATATTCGAACGAGCGGTTCAGGGAATCAAGTATCTTGCGGAACATAGCGATATGACGTTGGGAATATCAGTGGTCTTGTCGAGCGAAAATGTGGAACATTTTCCCGATACGATAGATTATTTTTTGAGTTTGCCGATCCATCGTATCTTGATTCAACCCATAGGCGTTTGGACGGATAACTTGACGGTTGAAAACTGGCCACAGTATAAATATTGGATCAAAGATCAAGCAGCGCTGGAGCATACAATAAACTATCTGATTGAAAAACGGAAAGTGGATAACCGGATATTAAACACAGTGCAAGATTTTCTGGATTGGAAAACATATTTTGAAAATCCCGCATCAACCATCAATAAACAAATCAAGAAGTGTACGGTTGGCTACGACCATTTGTCGATAGGCCTGACCGGTTCGATATCCGCCGGATGTGACGCTTTCGGCGAACTTGGAAATATAAAACACGATTCTGTTCGTGAAGTATGGTATTCGCCTAAAACGAAAAATATTCGACGCAGGATGATGAAATGTACTTATCCGTGCAACTACAACTGTTTTAAAGACAGATCGTTGGCGGAGAAAATAAAAAAAGCGATGGTTTTGCTGAAGGCTGGTTTGTTAAAATAAATGACTTCAACTCTCAAACAAAAAACAGCAGCCGGCCTTTTTTGGGGAGGGTTCAGTAGTGGAGTTCAACAACTACTGGTTCTTTTTTTTGGAATTTTTGCAGCGAGGATGCTTGCTCCGAGCGATTATGGTTTGTTTTATATGCTGACCATTTTCGTGGTGGTTGCTTCAATAATTATTAACAGCGGCTTTTCAATTGCATTAACAAACAAAAAAGATGCGACTCACAGGGATTATAATGCAGTTTTTTGGTTTACATTTTATGTCGGATTATTCCTCTACATTGTTCTTTTTTTCGCAGCGCCTTTGATAGCCAAATTTTACAATGAGCCGGCTTTGGTCAACTTGTCTCGATTTGTGTTTATTACTTTCTTTTGGGGCGGAATAGGAACCGTTTCATATACAGTCATGTTTAAGCAATTGATGGTGAAACAGCAAGCGATTATCGACATGGTTTCCCTGTTGATATCTGTGAGCGTTGGAGTCATAGCGATACTTAAAGGGCTTAGTTATTGGGCGCTTGCCATACAATTTGTCGTAAACATTTTTTTTATATCGGGATTACGATTATTGATAGCGCCATGGCGACCTACATGGAGATTTCAGTTCGATCCGATCAGGGAGATGTTTTCATTTAGCGCTAAAGTTTTTCTTACCAATTTATTTGTTCAAATAAACAATAATTTTCTATCCGTAATTATCGGGAAATTTTTAGGCAAAGAGCAACTTGGCTTTTATTCGCGAGGACAAACATGGGCTAATATGGGAAACCAATTTACCGGCGGAATGATTAATTCCATAGCTCAACCGGTTTTGGTTCAGGTAAATAATGATAAAAACCGTCAGGTAGGAGTAGTAAGGAAAATGATACGATTTGGCGCATTCATTTCCTTCCCTTCGATGCTGGGTTTAGCATTCGTAGGGAAGGAGTTTGTAGTGATAGCTATCGGAGAAAAGTGGATTCCTTCTATTCCTCTTTTGCAACTCTTTTGTATTTGGAGTGCATTCGCTTATCTTTTAAGTTTATTTACAAATGTCATTTATTCACATGGTAAATCTGATATTTATATGAAGATTACCATTTTAACCGGTTTATTGCAATTGATTGCAGTGTTTTGTTCGTATCCATTGGGATTGCGATGGATGGTAGTAGCATACATTGGAATATCTTTTGCCGCCTTACTGCTATGGCAACGATTTGTGTATAAACTAACCGGATTGAAAATCAGGGATATATTGAAAGATATCTTACCCTATTTGGGAATAACCCTTTTCTGTTTTCTAATTGCATGGATAGCAACAAAAAATATTCATAATATTTATGGATTGCTTGCATCTAAAATAGTAATATCTGCATTTTTGTATATCTTTGTGATGAAAATAAGCCGTTCGGTGATATTTAGTGAGAGTATGGAGTATTTGATGAGTTTATTACGAAATAAAAAAACAGACTTTAATTAGTTTGGAATATATTAAATAATTGTTTTCAATGAGATTATTAGGAATTGTTGTTTTATATTATCCTGACGAGAAGTTAATTAGCAATATTTTATCTTATCTTCCTTTTTTGGATGAATTAATCATTTGGGAAAATACGCCAAAAGAATCTCAAAAAAATATCTGCTTTGAAGATACATTTTTACAAAGTAAAATTTTAAGATGGGGTGAAGATAGTAATGTCGGACTTGGAGCTCCTTTTAACAAAGCTGTAGAATACGGGGAGAAAGAAGGATTTACGCATTTATTGACTATGGATCAGGACAGTTCCTTTTTAGAAAGTGGTTTTGAGAAATATGCAAATTTTATTGAAAACGGACCAAACAACAATTCAAATTGTTTTTATATTCCGAATTATCTTGTTAAAGAAAAGTTTTTTTATGATCAGGATTTGGAATATGTTGATTACTACATGAATTCAGGAACAATTTATCCCATCGCCCTGTTTAATAAGATTGGATTATTCAGAGATGATTTTTTTGTTGATACGATAGATGTTGAATATGGACTGAGAGCAAAAAAGAATAAAATAAACATTGTCTTAGTCCGCACTGTAATCTTATTTCATGGAGCCGGATATCAAAGGAAGAAACATCGTTTTTTATGGAAGACTTTTTTCCCAAATGAATATTCTCCCATTCGTTCATATTATATTATAAGAAATGCTTTGATAACATATAAAGAATATCCCGATCCTCGACAAAAGCGCAAATATCTATGGTATTGGTTTTACAAACGGTTGGTGTTCATTGTTTTGTATGAAAGCAATAAAATTAATAAGATTAGAGCGCTATTTTTAGGGTACTGTCATGGTAAAAAAGGAATACTTGGCAAACAGGAAAATTTATTTAACAAGAAATAGAATAAGAATGGGATTATTACAAAACATAATACAGGGATTAAAATATAAGCGCTGGACTTTATCTGAAGTTTTTGCTTATTTTCTCAAAGGTGTTGCAAGGGAATTAAAAATAGCGCCGGATTTCTTCTTTGATTATTATAAAAAAGTTGTATGTAATAATTTTAAAAAGAAATGGTTAAAAAGGAGTGATAGTGGAGATTCTTATTTTGACTTTAATGGAGCTAAATTACCTGATATCTCAGAAAATAAAAATAATTTATTTTCGTTTGCCCTTCTCTATGAAGATATTTTTCTTTTTCCATGTTTTTATAATGATAACTACGATAAAAAAATTGTAGAAATTCTTGACCAATATATGCTTGACGGACCATACGGTTATAAAGACGGCATATTTGATGTTACAGTCAAAAAAGGCGATGTTATTATAGATGCAGGGGCTTGGATTGGAGATTTTAGCGCATACGCCGCAGTTAAAGGAGCTATTACTTACGCTTTTGAACCTGTAGAAGAAAATTTTCAGTTGTTATGTAAAACAGCAGACATGAATAATGGAATAATAGTTCCGGTCAAAAAAGGATTAAGCAATAATACCGGAGAAATAACTATTTGGACAGATAAAGAAGAACATGCTGATAGTTCTTTCATCAGAAAAGAAAAAGACAATATGATCGGAGAAAAAATAGCTGTTATAACTCTTGACGAATTTGTTGAAGAAAACAAATTGAAAAAAGTAGATTTCATAAAAGCCGATATTGAAGGGGCAGAACGAGAGATGTTAAAAGGAGCCGCTAACACATTGAAAACATTTAAGCCGAAATTGGCAATCTGTACCTATCATTTGCCGGATGATCCCGAAGTATTGGAAAGACTGATTTTGGATGCTAATCCCGATTATAAAATAGTACATCTTCGACACAAATTGTTTGCAACTGTCATTGAGCAATAAGAAAATAATTAATATTATGAATGATTTAATAACGATAGGAATGCCGGTTTATAAAGCCGAAAAATATGTGGAAAGATCCATGCTTTCGGCATTGAATCAAACCTATAAAAATATTGAATACCTTATTGTTGATGATAAAGGAAATGATAATTCCATTGCTATTATTGAAAATATTGCTTCTACTCACCTGCGAGGGGAGGCGATAAAAATAATTACCCATCCTGAAAATCTTGGAATCGGGGAAGGAAGGAATACGATTATTAAATCCGCATCAGGGAAATATCTTTTTTTTATGGATAACGATGATGAGTTAACCGTTGATTGTATCCAAAAACTATACGACGAAATGATACGGGTAGATGTAGATGTCGTTTGCGGTTCATGTAATGAAGTTAAGGGAATGGTTATTACTCCTTATAACCAGCCCGGACATTTTGTCGAGAGAGATAAGACGCAAATATTACTGAGCTATTTTAATCAACGAATTCATATTCCCTCTTGGAATAAACTTTATAAGCTATCTTTTCTGCGGGAAAACCAAATCTTATTTCATCATCAATTCGTTGATGATCACTATTTTACTCTCCAAACGCTTTTGAATGCCGATTCATACAGTGTAATTCCTGATATTACTTATTTATATCACAGAGTGCCGACTTCAACATCTTTGGGTGGCGAGTGTGATGAAAATTCGTATAAAGATTGGACGCTGGTATTTAAAGAAGAATTGAAGTTATTTCAAAACGCCGCTTTTTCTCCAACGTTGAGAAAAAAAATTAAAAAACTGTTCTTCGCACAACGGCTTCTCATAGCAAACACAGCGTTGAGAAGTCCCTATAATGTCCGACATTATATCAATGACTACCTCAATCCTGCGTTTTTGAAGGGAAAAGATACTTTCACCGATCCGGTTCTGAGTTTATTTTACCTGCTTTCCTCGATGCCTTTATGGGTAAAAAAAATATATATACCCCTTTTGGTTCAAATAAAAAACCGCATAAAGAAAAATTAAAATGTATAATACCCCGATTCTGTTCATTCTGTTTGCCAATCCGGACACAACTGCTCAAGTATTTGAACGAATCCGGCAAATTCAACCGGCAAAACTTTACGTTGCTGCGGACGCCCCGCGACCCGAAAAAAAAGATGAAGTGCAACGTAGCATAGAAACCCGAAACATCATAAATCGCATCGACTGGAATTGCGAATTGAAGACTCTTTTCCAAGATGAAAATTTAGGCCCGAAAATCGCTGTATCCACTGCGATTACATGGTTTTTTGAACATGAAGAACAGGGCGTTATTTTAGAACACGACTGTTTGCCCGATCTGTCTTTTTTCCGGTACTGCGAAGAATTGCTTGATCAATACAAAGACGATACGCGAATCGGACATATAGGCGGAAATAATTTTTTGCCCGGCGTTATGAAAGAAGGACTTAGTTACGATTTTTGTTCATGTTCACACATCTGGGGTTGGGCAACATGGCGCAGGGTCTGGAAAAACTACGATGTTAATTTCCCGTTTTGGAATGAACAAAAAGATAAGCGTTCTTTTCTGTTTCGTAATAAACAGGAAGAAATTTATTTCTCTTCTTTTATTACGGATGTTATACATAACAGGAATGGCATAAACACATGGGATACCCAATATTGGTTTACCCTGCGTCTGCAAAATCAATTATCGGTTTATCCGGCTGTTAATCTGGTCGAGAATATAGGTTTGGGCGATCCGGATGCGGTGCATACAGCCATAAAGAAAGAAAAATATTCTGTTCCGGCTTCCTGCATCGGTTTTCCGTTAAGGTATCCCCAATATGTATTAAGTAATAAAAAATTGGATGATGCAACTGTAAAAAAGTTGTTTTTTTCCTGGAAAAGATTGGCGAGGTATCTTTTCAATAAAATTTAAAAATTATAAATGAAAAAACAGCCTGATAACAAATCATTGCACAACGAAGGTCTAAAAAAACTCTCCAAATCCACCCTCATCATTTGCGGTATAGTCAGGAATTGTGGAAGAAATCTGAAAAAGAACATTCAGACGATCAATCAGCTTTGCGATTTAGCCAAAGATTATCATGTCGTTATGTTTGAAAACGACAGTACGGACAATACAAAACAAATCCTAACCGATTGGGCTGAAGAAAGAAAAAAGGTTCATGTTTCTTTGAACGATTTCAATACAGTTACTATTCCCGAAAAGCATTCGGTCGTTAATCCCATCTTTTCCATACATCGAATAGAAAAAATGGCTAAATACCGAAACTATTATTTGGATTATATAGATAAGGAAAAACTCTCTGGAGATTATGTGATAATAGTGGACTTGGATGTGCACAAGATTTATATAAAAGGAATTATCAATTCTTTTGCTTTGGAGTATGAATGGGATGCGCTCGCAGCAAACGGTATTTCCCGCGCTCCGTCTTCTTTTTTCAGAAAAAGATATTACGATGCTTACGCTTTGATTGAGTGCGGGCAGGAAAACAGTCCTCAAACGGAATATTCAATTAAAGCTACGCAATATAAATGGGCTTTCTTGAAACCCGGCATGCCTCTCATTCGCGTAGCCTCTGCGTTTGGCGGCTTGGCGATATACAAAAGGGAAGCAATTGCTAATTGTCGATATGGAATATTACCGAATGAAGACAAAACAGTTGAATGTAAAACCGAGCATTTTTTCTTCTATCAACAAATGAAAGCCCGCGAGTTCGATAAAATATACATCAATCCGGCTATGTGCGTCATATATCAAACGCAGGTGATAAATACAATTCGCAGGTTTTTGAGAAAAATCTTAGTGCATTCTGTGTTTCGTTCTCACAAATTCATGGTTTTTTGTTAATTTTATATTTTCTTCCCTTATTTTTCCCTTCTACTTCCAACAGTTCGAGTCCTACAAATTTTGTAAAATATTTCTTCACGCTAACATCTGACTTATCAGTATTTATATCGGTAATTTATAAAAGAGTGAGTTTATTTCCAAAGTGGCTCATTTTGCCAATTATTGAAAAATCCCATTTTGTAAATTGGAATGTTCGGGTTGTTTTTGAATAACGTAAGCAGTTTGTTTTTGATTTCATTGTTCGGATTTATGGCGTTGCAGAGGTAAACCATTGTAGAAATAACCACAAAGGGCTTTTTCTCTTGTACAGGCGTTACTCCAAATTGCAACCATTGATTACGTGGTTTTTTGGGTAAAATAGGGCGTTTCAAAATATCTCGTCCAAATACTCTCGAATGGTGGGCAACCACATTTCGCAAAAGAGAAATGGCAGCAAACCAACTTGACAAATCGTTAATTGAATTTAAACCAAATTCGTGAGTGATAAGCGATTTTTGTGGTATTTCTGGTTTTAGGTTGCTGTATATTTTTGAAAGTGTGCCGAATGTTGCCACTTCAAAAATTATCCAAGCGTCGGGGTTTGAGTTCGGGTGTTTGCGACAAAAATCTGTTACGAAATTCTCGCCATTTCTTGCAAATTCATTTTGCAAATCTGCCAAATAATCTTGGTGTTTCACTTTATCTATCACAAGGCTGTCGTCTAAATACCACAGTCCGCCGTAAGCCTGCGACAAATGATAAATCAACTTTGTGCGCAAAGCGATTTCGATAAATTCTATTGCACTAAACAGAATGAGCCGTAACTGACTGTCGAAATTGTAACGAGCAATAGCGTCTTCAAAATAGGAATTGGGGGCAAAAACGTGATTTACTTTGTCGGCTTGCATATCCCACCAATAATTTTTCAGACGAAAGTAACTGATATGTCCCAAATAGAAAGTCGCCGTTTGTTCGTCTTTCATCAACATTCCCCTTGATTTGAGCAAGGCGATTTGTTCCGCTATTGTTCTTGAAACTTTATTTACAGCCATATTTAAAAAGAATTAACCCGCTGGCAGTTCTTATGAGTTGCACAACGGGTGTTGTTATCTTTAACAGGGCAATGCCCATTTGTTAGCAATTTTCTGACTGCAAAGATACAACTCATTTTTGAATTGACAATGGTCAAATGAAATATTTTTTGAAAAAATATTATTTGTATTGAATTTCAGCAATAAAGTACTATCTGAAAAGATTTTGATTATTGCACAAAATTTCCGACCTTATTTTCTTCGTGTTCGCACTGCTGCTCGGTTGCCCGGACATTACACATAACTTCCATCTTTCCGACCGTTACACCCACCTAAATTTGGCAAAACCCATTTTTTTCATTATCTTTGTTCCACACTTTAATGAATAATGATACATGAAAAAAATAATGTTCTTTCTTACTTGTATTTTTTGCCTGTCGGAAACCATCCTGTTCGCCCAGCGTTCGGCAAGTTTTATTTCTCCGGATCTGCTTCTCCTCGAAGGCAAAAACATGTACAACAACCAAAACTATGCCGGCTGTATAAGCAAAATATCGGAATATAAAAAGACAGCTTCGGATATTGAAATGATTCAGGAAGCTGATTTCTTATTCGCCGCTTCGTCCTTTTACATGGGAAAAAAGGATGCCGGATTGGATTTGAAATATTATTTAGACAACTATCCTGTGAACCGCCACCGCGATGAGGTTTGCTTTATGATTGGCTCCAGTCATTACACAAAAGAAGAATATCCATTTGCAATTTATTGGCTTAATCAGGCTGATTTGGATAATCTTTCCGAAGCGCAGCAGGAAGACTGTGCCTACCGCTTGGGATTTTCCTGTTTGAAAACGCAAAAGCGGGAAGAGGCGAAACGGTTGTTTTCTTTGCTTCGTGACAACAGCGCTCACTATCGTCAGGCAGCTACTTATTATCTTGCCTGTATTTACTATACCGAAGGCGATTACAAACAGGCGACCGCTTTTTTCAATTCAATCAAAAATCAACCGGAATTCAAACCGGATGTGCTGTATTATTTAGCGCAGATCAATTTTGCTCAGGGACGTTATCAACAAACCATCAATGAAGGAAAAAATTTATTATCAAATTATCCTTCATACAAATTTGAATATAATACGGAAATCAATCGTTTGGTTGGCTTATCCTATTATCAGGAAGCTGATTACGCAAAAACAGCCGAATACCTTTCCCGCTATGCAGGACGGGCGGAAAATCCGAATCCCGAAGATTTATACATATTGGGATTGGCTTATTTTTTCCAAAATAATTATCCGAAAGCCATTGAAAACTGGAGTTTGAGTAATCCGGGCAATGATGCGCTCGGACAAAACACCAATTTATATCTTGGGCAAGCCTGGTTGAAACAGGGAAATACCGACCGTGCGCTCATGGCTTTCCAGATGGCTTCCCGCCTTGATTTTGACCTCCGGGCAAAAGAAGCCGCTTTGTATAATTATGCCATGTTGTTGCATCAAAATTCAGTTTCGGCATTCGGAGAATCGGTTACCGTCATGGAAAATTTTCTCAATACTTATCCCAATTCCATATACGCTGATAAAGTAAATAACGCATTGGTGGATGTTTACCTGACAACCAGGAATTATCAAACGGCGCTTGCCTCGATTGCCAAAATAAAAAATCCGGGTAATAAAATCCGGCAAGCACAGCAAAAAATTTACTATTACCTGGGCGCCGTATCTTTCACGAATGCGAATTACGATGAAGCTATCCAATATTTTACCCAAGCTGCGAATGCCGGAAATTATGCAATCGACGAAAAGAACGAATCGCTTTACTGGCGCGGCGAATCCTATTATAAAAAAGGCAATTATACGAATGCAGCCAAAGATTACCAGGCGTATTTGAACACAGGAAGCAAATCGGGAAATTTGCAGTCGCCGGCTTATTATAATCTGGCTTATTGCGCTTTCAATCAAAAACAATACAAAACAGCAGGGGATGGTTTTCAACGGTATATTTCTTTGGAAACAAAAAAAACGCCGGTTTTGTCAGACGCTTATGTCAGGCTGGGCGATTGTTTTTTTTACAACCGGCAATTCAGCGAAGCTGAAAATACGTATAACCAGGCGATTGCAGTTGTCCCCTCAATGGGCGATTACGCCCTGTTTCAAAAAGGATATACTCAGGGATTGCTGAAGAATTATCAGGGCAAAATCGCCCAGATGGATCGTTTGATTACCGAATATCCCGAATCGCCCTACTACACCGATGCGCTGTATGAAAAAGGCCGGTCGTATGTCTTACTGGAAAATACTTCAGCCGCTATTGAAACCTATCAGCAATTGTGGAATCGTTTTCCTGAAAGCGCTAACGCACGGAAAGCAGGATTACAAACCGGTTTGCTTTATTTCAATGCTAATCAGCCGCAAAAAGCCGCCGAAGCCTATAAAAAAGTGGTGGCGAAATATCCGGGTAGCGAAGAAGCCAAAGTGGCTTTGGAAGATTTGAAATCGGTCTATTTTGATTTGAATGATGTTAGCGGCTATGCCGAATATGTCCGCTCGCTGGGAGGCTCAGCCAAGTTTAATGCAACCGAACAGGATTCGCTGACTTATTTTTCCGCCGAACGTTTTTTTCAGCGTAACGACATCAAACAGGCGCAAACGGCGATGCTGAATTATCTGCAATCGTATCCTTCGGGCGCTTTCAACATCAACGCAAGGTATTACCTGGCGCAAACTTATTATCAAAGCGAAGATTACGATAATGCACTTTTGCAGTACGAACGCCTGCAAAGCGCCGCCGAAAGCAAATTTTATCGCGATGCCGGATTGCTGGGCGTTATTCGTTCTGCCGCCCAAGTGCATAAACCAAACGCAATTGTTACGGCTGCCAACAGTCTTTTGAAAGACCAGTCGCTTGATCCAAGCACAGCAAACGAAGCAAAGTATTATCGGGCAAAAGCATTGTTGGAATCAGGCGAAACAACGCTTGCCCAAAAAGATTTGCAGGATTTGTCGAAAGATACAAGAACCGCATTCGGAGCGGAAGCCAAGTATTTGCTGGCTCAAAATTATTTCGACAACAAACAAGCCGGCAAGGCAAAAGAAACGGTTACGGAATATATCCGGCAGGGAACGCCTCATACCTATTGGCTGGCGCGCAGCTTTATCCTTATGTCGGATATCTACGCTTCGGAAGGCGACAAGCTGCAGGCGCGCCAATACCTCGAAAGTCTGCAAAACAACTACACCGGCACAGACGACGATATTCAAAGCCGGATTAATGAACGCTTAAATAAATGATGATGAAGATGAAACCTGTTTTGTTTATAATATTTGCCCTGTTTTGTTCCGTATCGCTTCGAGCGCAAAATACAATGAGAACCGATTCCCTTATGAATCGCGAATTGATGCTGGAAAAGGAATATACTCCAACCCTCCGCGATGCCGTTAAGTTGAATCAACTTCCCGAATTGCGCGAACCGCAAGCGCCCAAGTCGCAAGTGGAGTTTTCCAATTATGCAACTCCTTTTGATGTACAACAGAAAATTACCCTGTTAAGCCCGCAAGCCTATCTGACCAATGTGAATTATTCGAAATACAAAGGCTATCTGACCGGTGGAATAAGCAGCCTGCTCGATATCGACGGCGATTTGGGCTATCAGATTTTAAATTCGGATAAAAATCGTTTGAATATTTTCCTTTCTCATCGCTCAAGTGCCTGCGATGTTTCTTATTTACAGGATAAGTTATATGAAAATGATACAAAAAAATTCAAAATCAATGACAACTGGGGCGGGCTGAATTTCATGCACGATTTCAGTGGAATCAAATTCAATGCCGATGCAAAATATACCAATTCCGCATTTAATTATTACGGTTTATCCATTCCTAACATTATTATGTACTTTATGCCCGGACCTGAACCGAATAATAATTTCGACAAAAATACCAATCAAGTCAATAATCTGTTTGAAATGCACGCAGGTATTACTTCGGAAAAAGTCAATGAATTGAATTATAAAATTAATGTTGGCTATACGAATTTCCGGCAAAAATACGGAAATACAATAGATGTAAACGGCAGTAATGAGAACCGCATTCTAATTGACGGGAATATTCACCAATTGTTTAATTCAACGATGGGAATAGGACTTTCCGGAAATATAAAAACTTATTCTTATGGAAGTGAGATATTTAAATTATTGAATGAAACTGCAACAAACTATTGGACATACTCGTTAAATCCATATTTTTACCTGAAAGAAGAGAATCTGAATCTCCTGTTGGGCGCCAAAATGGATGTTGAAGCAGGTGGTCGTCAAAAAATAATCTTCTCGCCCAGCATCCGTTTCAACTATTATCCGTCTAATCAATTCATATTCTATCTGCTTGCCGAAGGCGGAATTAAAGATAACAGTCAATACAATCTGTTTTACGAAAATCGCTATGTTGACCCGTTAATCCGCGTGATGGATTCGCGGTCGCCTTTGGATGCGACGGCAGGAATAAAATTTACGCCTGTATCTACTTTAAGCGCTGGAATCTTTGGCGGATACAAAATCACGAAAGACGAACATTTTTATTATCCGAATGTTGGCGCTAAAAATGTTTTTGACGATACTGCGCCAATGTTGGCAGGCAATTGGATAACTCCTGTTTATGAAGACGCTAATACCGTAAAAGTAGGCGCCGACGTCAACTATGCCTTTCAGAATGTTTTTGAATTGGGGATAAAAGGAACTTATTATCATTGGATTATTTCTAAGGATAAATATCCTTATGACTCGGCTTTAGCATGGAATAAACCGGATTTTGAAATGAATGCGAATGCCGTTTACCGTTTGCAGACGCTTCCTTTGCGTTTCGATTTATCCTATTCAGGCGCTTACGGACGAAAAGCTGCCGGTAATTTTGCTTTTACCGAAACTGTCAAAATGAACGATATTCACGATTTATCGCTTAAAGGAACTTATTCATTTACTCCCAACCTCTCTGTTTATGCGTCTTTAAACAATTTATTATTTTCAAAATATGATTTTTGGTGGGGTTATCCGGCGCAAGGGTTTAACATTATGGGCGGATTAAGTATTTTGTTTTAAATTTTTATTAACTTTGCGCCCGAAAAAAGCGTAAAAAGTATGCAAAAGAATCTTGTAATTGTTGAATCGCCGGCAAAAGCTAAAACTATTGAAAAATTTTTAGGAGCTGACTACAAGGTCTTGTCAAGTTACGGACATATCCGCGATTTGAAAGAGAAAGGAGGGCTTGGGGTCGATGTTAAAAACGATTTTAAACCGGATTACATCATTTCCCCCGATAAAGCCGAGTTGGTTAAAACCCTGAAAAAGGCGGCTAAAGAATCTCAAATGGTTTGGCTGGCTTCCGATGAAGACCGCGAAGGGGAAGCAATAGCCTGGCACTTGGCTGTGGTATTGGGATTGAATGAGAACGATTCCAAACGGATTGTTTTTCATGAAATTACAAAAAATGCCATTCTCGAAGCCATTAAAAATCCGAGAAACATCGATTTGAATCTGGTAAACTCCCAGCAAGCGCGGCGGGTATTGGACAGGATTGTCGGCTTTGAGCTTTCGCCCATTTTGTGGAAAAAAATCATGCCTTCGCTCTCGGCAGGGCGCGTGCAATCGGTTGCCGTTCGGCTTATTGTGGAACGGGAACGGGAAATCAATCAATTCAATTCGGAAGCCTATTTCAGAGTGACCGCCGTCTTTATTCTTCCTGATGGGAAAACAGTATTGAAAGCAGAATTAAACAAACGCTTTCAGACGGAGGCGGAAGCAAGGGCATTCCTGGAAAAATTGAAAACCGCCACGTTTACAATCGAAGATATTAATACGCGGCCGGGCAAAAAATCGCCGGCGCCGCCTTTCACCACTTCTACCCTGCAACAGGAAGCCGCCCGGAAAATCGGATTTTCGGTCGCTCAAACCATGTCGGTCGCTCAAAAACTGTACGAAGCAGGGTTAATTACGTACATGCGTACGGATTCGTTGAATCTTTCGACTTTGGCTTTGAATGCCGCAAAGCAGGAAATTGAAAAAGAATTTGGAAACAAATACGTTAAAATACGCCAATATCAAACGAAAACCAAAGGTGCGCAGGAAGCTCACGAAGCGATTCGCCCGACTTATATAAGCAATCACACCGTCAAAGCAACTGCTCAGGAACAGAAACTGTACGAGCTGATCTGGAAACGGACGGTCGCCTCTCAAATGGCTGATGCCGAATTGGAAAGGACGACGGTGACTATCGGCATCAGTACTTGCGCGAATGAGAAATTCAATGTTCAGGGCGAAGTCATCCGGTTCGACGGTTTTTTGCGGGTGTACCTCGAAGACAACGACGACGAAACAACGGACGAAACAGTCGAAGCAATTCTGCCGCCCATGCGCGTCAAAGATATGTTGAGCTTGTCGGAAGCTATTGCTAATGAACGGCTCACACAAAAACCGTTCCGCTATACCGAAGCAAGCCTCGTGCGTAAAATGGAAGAATTGGGCATCGGTCGTCCTTCCACTTATGCGCCGACTATTTCAACCATTCAACAGCGAGGATATGTCATCAAAGGGAACAAAGACGGCGAAGAACGCTCGTTTATTACGCTTGTCCTGAAAAATAAAACCATCACCGGCAGCAATAAAAAAGAAACTGTCGGAGCAGACCGGAATAAACTCCTTCCAACCGATTCGGGAATGGTAGTCAATGATTTCCTGATCGGGCATTTTCCGGATGTATTGGATTACAATTTTACGGCGACTATCGAAAAAGATCTTGACAAGGTAGCCGACGGCGAAATGCGATGGACAGACACGCTTCACGAATTTTACGATATATTTCATCCTAACGTACTAAAAGTTTCAGCTTCCAAAACCGAATTAAAAGTTGGGGAAAGGGTGTTGGGCGTTGATCCGGCGTCAGGCAAACCGGTTTCTGTAAAAATAGGGCGTTATGGGCCCTTTGTACAAATCGGTTCGGCAGACGATGAGGAAAAACCGCGCTTTGCCTCTTTGATGCAGGCTCAATCCATTGAAACAATCCGGCTGGACGAAGCCTTGCGTTTGTTTGATTTGCCGCGCACTGTCGGGCAATTGGACGGTAAACCGGTAGTTGCCGCTATCGGCCGATTCGGCCCCTACCTCAAATACAACAATGCTTTTGCTACTATTCCCAAGAATTATAATCCGTATCAAATCACTATTGAGGAAGCGAAAAAAGTGATTCAGGAAAAATTGGAACGCGACGCCAACAAGCAAATCAAATCTTTCCCTGAAGATAAAAATCTGCAACTGTTAAACGGGCGCTATGGGCCTTATATTTCGTACAATAAAGCCAATTACAAAATCCCTAAAGGAATGGTTCCCGCAGAGTTGAGTTTTGAGCAAGTGATGAAGATTATTAAGGAGGCGCCGGAAAAGCCGGTAAAAACAAGGGCGAAAGGCGCTTCAAAGGCGAAAACGCAAACGAAAGCAAAACCAAAGAAGAAGGTTGTAAAGAAAAAATGAACCAAATCACAATTTTTGTAGCATATCATGACAATCAAAGACAAAGAAAGTGACTTACGAGTGAATAAAATCCTCAAAGGACTTGAACTCTCATACGAAAAATTGCTTGCTGAAAAAAAGGCAAAAAACAGCGAATTGGTAGTTATACGCGATAATAAAATTGTTACGATTAAGCCATAATGAGGTTAAATTAACTCACCGCCGCCATCACCCGCATCAAGTTCCCCCCCCAGATTTTAGCAATATCCGCATCAGAATATCCCCTGCGAATCAATTCCATCGTAAGTTGCGGAAACTCGCCGGCAGTTTGCAGTCCGTCAATACCGCCGCCGCCATCAAAATCCGAACCTATTCCAACATAATCAACTCCCACTAATCGAACCACACAGTCGATATGGTCAACGACATCTTTTATCGATGCCTGCCCTTCCTTTTTCAGAAATCCATTATAGACACAAATCTGAACGACCCCGCCTTTTTCAGCAATAGCCTTTATCAGCGGGTCGGAAAGATTCCGCGAATGGTCGCAAAGCGCTTTGACGGAAGAGTGAGAAGCAATTACCGGATACCGGCTGATTGACAACGCATCGAAAGAAGTTTTTTCGGAAGTGTGGGAAATATCAACGATGATTCCGCAACGGTTCATTTCTTTTACCACTTCTTTCCCAAATTCGCTGAGACCATTGTATTCCGGATTTCCGGTATTGGAATCACAAATATCATTGTTTCCGTTGTGCGACAGCGTAATGTATTTAACTCCCAATTCAGCGAAACGTTCGATATTATTAATATCTTGCCCGACAGCATATCCGTTTTCAACTCCAACAAAGATGGATTTTCTCCCTTCTGCTTTATTTTTTCTCAAATCGGATACCGTGCGGGCTTGAGCGACAATCGACGAATTATTGTCAATCTGCTGTTTTATCTGTTTGATAATACTAATTGCTTTTTCGAAGGTTTGTTGAGAGGCTTCAGCCGTTCGTTCTCCCTGTCGCAGATAAGCTACCATGAAAACGGCGTCCAGCATCCCTTTCTCCATCTTGGGAATATCCACTTTAAGCGAATAATCGACTGTTTCATCTTCATTTTCAGCGCCCAATTCTTTTGGTTTAACTTTCATTGATGAATTATCGTTGCCAATATCAATGCCATATTTGAAATACATCGGTGTATCGCAATGAGAATCAATGGTATATATTTTTTTATGCAGCGTTTTGGTTTTTTCAAACAATGCTGCTTCATCAACCAAATAACGGAACAAATCGAGCATGGCAGGGTCGCCAACGACAGCTCCGTTTTCGGGATGCCACTGAACGCCCAAAATAACTTTTCCCTCTGTCGATTCAATCGCTTCAATCACGCCGTCGTCCGACCAGGCAACAGCTTCAAATCCGGGAGCGATGGCTTTAACAGCTTGATGATGAAAGGAATTAACCATAATCCGTTCTGAATGGGTAATCTGATAAAACCGTGATTCCGGTTTTATTCTTACGGAATGCGTAGCAACTTCACGCGCTTCTTCCTGATTGTGATTGACAGTCGATTCGGGAACCTGCGAAGGAATATCCTGAATCAAACTTCCGCCGAATACAACATTAATCAATTGGCTACCCCTGCATATTCCGAGAATGGGGAGTTGCCGTTCGGCAGCCTGCTTCACCAAAGCCATTTCGTAACGGTCGCGTTCCAGGTCATAACTTTCAACTGCCGGATGCAGCTCTTCTCCAAATAATTGTGAATAGATGTCGCCTCCTCCGGAAAGAATCAAACCGTCGATTCGCGAAACAATTTCTCCCAGCGACTTTTCATCGGTAATAAGCGGAATCAGAATTGGCGTTCCGCCTGCTTTGAGAACAGCATTTACATAAGCGTCGGCAATACGCGACGTATCTTCCTTATGATTGACAGATAAACCAATAAGCATATTATACGTCGATATTGGCGTAAGTAGCGTTTTCTTCAATAAACTCACGGCGGGGAGCAACATCTTCGCCCATCAGCATGGAAAAAACATTATCGGCTTCAGCCGCATTTTCAATGGAAACCTGCCGCAACGTACGCATGTCGGGATTCATTGTTGTTTCCCAAAGTTGAGATGCGTTCATTTCTCCCAACCCTTTGTAGCGTTGGGTAGAAGTCAGATTTTCGTTTCCTTCGGCATACCGGTCGATAAACGATTGCCGCTGCTGGTCGTTCCAGCAGTATTCTTCGTTTTTCCCTCTTTTCATCAGGTACAACGGAGGCGTAGCGATGTAAATATAGCCGTTTTCGATCATTGGCCGCATGTGCCGGAAAAAGAAAGTGAGAATCAGGGTGGCAATATGACTTCCGTCCACGTCGGCATCGGTCATGATAACTACTTTATGATAGCGCAATTTGCTAATATTCAATTCCTTTGAATCATCTTCAGTACCTATGCTCACGCCCAAAGCCGTATAGATATTGCGAATTTCTTCACTTTCAAATACTTTATGATGCATGGCTTTTTCCACATTCAGAATTTTACCGCGCAAAGGCAGAATCGCCTGGAATTGACGGTCGCGACCTTGCTTTGCCGTTCCGCCTGCAGAATCTCCCTCGACGAGGAATATTTCGCAGCGCACCGGATCTTTGTCCGAACAGTCGGATAATTTTCCGGGCAATCCCCCACCCGATAGCGGCGATTTGCGTTGAACCATTTCCCGCGCTTTTCGGGCGGCATGACGGGCGGTTGCTGCAAGAATAACTTTTTCTACAATAATTCTGGCTTCTTTCGGATGTTCTTCCAGGAAGTTACCAAGCGCCTCGCTGACAGCTATCTCCACAGCGCCCATCACTTCGTTATTGCCTAATTTTGTTTTTGTTTGTCCTTCAAACTGAGGTTCCTGCACTTTAATGGAAATCACGGCGGTCAATCCTTCCCTGAAATCGTCGCCATTGATTTCTACCTTCACTTTTTCCAGCATTTTCGATTCTTCGGCGTATTTTTTCAGCGTCCGCGTCAAACCCCGCCGGAAACCCGCCAAATGCGTACCGCCTTCTATCGTATTGATATTGTTTACATACGAATACAGATTCTCATTATAAGATGTATTGTAAGTCATGGCGACTTCGACCGGAACGCCCTGTTTTTCAGTAATGATATGGATGATGTCTGGAATCAGCGGTTCTTTATTGGCGTCGATAAATTTCACAAATTCTTTCAATCCTTCTTCCGAATAGAAAGTCTCGCATTTGAAAGTTCCATCGTCCTTAACTACTCGTTTATCAGTCAACTCCAAACGAACGCCGGCATTCAGGTAAGCCAGTTCCCGCAAGCGTTTCGACAGGATTTCATATTTGTATTCGGTAACAATAAAAATCGTAGCATCGGGCATGAACGTAATAATAGTTCCGCGATACGAAGTTTCTCCAATGACACGAACACCGGTGGTTGGCTTTCCGCAAGAAAATTCCTGGGTATGTATTTTCCCGTCTAAGTGAACTTCTGCTTTCAGATAAGTAGAAAGAGCATTCACGCATGATACGCCGACGCCGTGCAGTCCTCCTGAAACTTTATATGAATCTTTATCGAATTTTCCTCCGGCATGCAACAGAGTCAGAACGACTTCCAATGCCGATTTCTGTTCTTTTTCATGAAAATCGACCGGAATACCGCGTCCATCGTCTTTTACCGTAATTGAACCGTCTTCATTGATAAAAACTTCGATATTTTTGCAATAACCTGCCAGCGCTTCATCAATCGAGTTATCAACCACTTCATATACTAAATGGTGCAAGCCTTTTTCGCTTATGTCGCCAATATACATGGCAGGACGCTTCCTTACCGCTTCCAACCCTTCCAACACCTGGATACTATCCGCCGAATAGCCGTTAGTACCGTTTTTCGTTTCTTCGCTCATTATTTAAATAGTCTTTATTTCGTTTATGTATGACTTACAAAGGTAACAAAAAAATGGTAAATAACAATTTTTGTGTTCCTGATTTTTTCAAAAAAAACTGTTCCATATAAAAAATTTGTTATACTTTTACCTCATTATACTATTTTATATTATATGCGAACAACAATAAAAATCATCTTCCGGGCAGCAGCGAATAACCCCGGAAAAGGAAAGCCGATGTTGCGTATCACGCGCCATCGAAAAACGAGTAAGATAACAATGCCGTATGTATTAGCTGCGGATGAGTGGGATAAAGATCTCCAGAAGACGGTTATCCCAAAACGAAGTACTCCCGACAGGGCGAAAAAACTGAAGGAAATCGACGAAAAGCTTCAAAAAGAGCTGAAATTAGTTTTAAAAACGGCAGAGCGGCTCGAATCTTATGGCGATTATTCATCAAAA
>Ga0123357_10000798_pt1 | contig 31879 bp, 40 predicted proteins | sample TergutEmb28metaG_FD_89873 | JGI IMG/M metagenome (GOLD analysis project Ga0123357, IMG submission 89873) | Embiratermes neotenicus P4 segment gut microbial communities from Petit-Saut dam, French Guiana - Emb289 P4 | ecosystem: Host-associated > Arthropoda: Insects > Digestive system > Gut ...
AGCCTTTTATCAAGCATTGACGCTACTTCTGCTCGGCTAATTTTGCCATTCTTCGCTAAACTTCTAAGTACAAACAATGCTGTTACTATTACAGTAACTACACCGCCTCCGGCGAGCCAAACTGCTATGTTTGCCCACACTTCTGTTGCCCAACTTAAATCCATAATAATCTCCTTTTGCCCTTCTCCTTAACGCATTTGCGAGGAATCTTCAGGCTTAAATAATTTCATTTGATTTTATTTGAATTGATTTTATCTATTCATGCAGCATAATGCTGTTATTTTAATGATTCAACCGTCTGCGCTAAATGCTGCAGACCTTGAGCCATTACTTGTAGATTATCTTGTATAAGATTTATCGCCTTGGCTTGTTGAGCTATCTTATTGTCTTGAGCACTCATCTTTGATCCCAGCTCTCCTTGCGAAACAACAACACCATTAAGCGATGCTTTGAATGTCTCAAGTGATTTACTCAAATCAGACAACTTGAAATATAAATCCGTATCAGTTGTTTGAACTTTAACTAATAGAGTCTTTACAGATTCTATTTCTGCCACAAGCCCCTTCGTTAATTCATAAGTTGTTGGTAATTTATCCATAATAATCTCCTTTATATAGTACAACACTAAACTACTACAGCTGTTGCCGCACTACTAATTCCATAAGAATTTCTAGCTCTGACATAAACTGTTTGACCTAATAAGTTTTGATTATAAGTTACAGTAAACGTTGTTGCATCATTACTATCCCAATTAACATTATCTATACTTGTTTCGTAAGCTTTTACTGCTCCGCCCGCATTACCTAAACTCGCTGGCGGTCCCCAAGATAATACTACTTGTCCACTAGAAAACAATGCTATAAAATTAGTTGGCTCGCTTGGTACATATGGACTCCCTATTTGTGTTGGTGAAACAAGATTACTTACACCAAAATCATTCACTGCTTGAATACTTAACATTCCTGTTGGAGTTCCAGATACCCAGGTCATCTGCCCTATCGGTAAATTCTGCCATGTTGTTCCCGACGTCCCCGCATTTACTCTAAACCAAATAGGCTGAGCACCCGCTGCCGGCATATCCCAACTTACATCCCAACGCGTTGCTAACGTTCCTGGTGGCGCTGGTGGAGACGGAGCGTCAACTAAACTATAAACAGCTATTGCATTTAACGGCTCGCTCGGAAAACCTGTTCCTGGTCTACCATCTATCACTATTGATTGACCCATATCACCATACCCAATGGCTGTTAACGCTTGAACTTGAGCATAATACCCAATCATATTGGCAGTAGCACTTATAGTTTGAGCTGTAAATACATTTGGCCCTACATTTTGCCATACTCCCACGCCACCGGTCTGACTTGCTCTTGCTCTATACCCTATTATTGGCATACCACCATCACTGACCGGTGGCTCCCAAGTTAAAGTGACTATGTTTGACCCTGCTACATATGTATAAATTCCTTGTACATTTAACGGGGCAGTAGGCGGATCTATCACTGATGGTATAGGTAAACCCGCAGCAACTCCTTCTCCTAATTCACTTACAGCCCTCACTCTAAATAAAATATCATCTGGTGGATTTGGCATTGTATAAGTTAATACATTACCTATATTTTGCCACGTCTCTCCATCAATTGATATTTCATAATACTCTACTGGTGACGGACTCAATACAGGCGCTCCCCAAGTTACGACTACATTACCTGATACTTTAGTAAATGCTAAATTTATCGGAACTCCTGGAACTCCACCATATTCACCCAACGCACCGCCTATTACAAATCTCCCCCTAGCTAACTCAAAGTTTATTGCATTGCTTGTTATTAAATCAATTCCCGGTAAAAATAACATCATCGCCGAAATAAAATCTTGATTATTTCTTAAATAAACAGATAATAAACCTATTTCCTCTATTTTACTTCCATAATACCTCAAATACTGTCTTACAAAAGCTTCCTCATCTGGCGTACACTTTATTATCTTAATATAAGCTTTCTCTCTAGTTAATACTGTTACTTGACCAGCTTTTGCTATAGTATTTGGAGCTGCCATAATTGCTTGGTTTGTTAAATCAAACATTCCCATCTTATAAGATATATCTTCGGCTCTCTGCGCTTGCCCTACTGCTATTGCTTGTTGAGCCATCTCAAAGTTTTCTCTTATTTCTTTACGAGCTCTACTTTCATTTACATTCCCGCTAACAAGACCCCCTACACTAGTTGCTAGCCCTGCTGCTCCGGCAACAGTCAACCCAAGTGACGCTCCCCCTGTAAAAGGAGTCCCTACTATTCCTCCTACGAACGCTGCTGCACTACCTACTACTTTTAATCCACCTAATACATTTTGCATTACTTGTGATGCATTAGTGCGCCTTATTCCTTGAGCATATGCTAAAGCTGCTTGCGCTTGAGCTAAACCATCTGAATATGCTCCAGTAGTTTCTACATGCTTTATCCCCAAATTCTGCTGCGCGAATATTGTTGAGTTCTGCAAAATATATTGATTCCAAGCTGAATCAATACGTGAATACTCCATACCCCCTAACATCACTACGCCGCGAGTATAATCTACAGACAACTTTCCATTTAATCCGCCAAGTACTGGAGTTACCCAAGTAATACTCATTAACGGATTTATAGTCATTGAAATTACTACTTTCTGTATTCCGCCATTAAGAACTGGATTTATGTCATCCCCTGATGAACTATCTGCTGACATAAATCTTGCATTTGTCGTTATTGACTTAATTTTCAAATCATAAGTTGGATCTAAATCTTCATCTCCAACAAGCGGGTCATAAGCGTCTACAACCTTCGTCAAATCCATATTGTAAATTTGAAAACCTGCATATCTATTTGCACCAGGACTTTCGGGTAATCCATCATATATATACGAGATATGCGATGTATCAATTTGACCTAAATCAAAATTACCATTTGCTGTAAACATACTTGGCAATATATAATCAACTGGACAATATTGAAATACTGTAGTTACATAAATTACAGGCGGAGCTTGACCCCCGGCTGGCTGCGGTGGTGGTACATATGTCATCAAACGGTCAATCTGCGCTTTTGTCAAAGTTGCTGGATTTGAATCTGATGCTGCTGTTGAAACGCCAGGTTGAACTAATGTTCCCCCAAACATCCCGCATCTATATGGAATCGCTACAGCCCCTACATGCATTCTATCCATCACTTTTCCGGGTTTCAAATCTATGTTAAGTTGACTATTCAACCTCGTCATGGACATTGCAAATGTCATTGTAGAAATTGCTGCTGGAGCATTTACTATTCCTCTTGTTGGATCATCACTTGTTCCCGACCCTATTATTTGACCTCCAAAATAAATCTGATATGAACCCCAAAAATTATCTAATACTTTTCTGTTATTTCCCCAAATCGAAAGTATATTAGATACTACACTCGTTAAATCTACAGTCCGCGTTGAACCTACAGGAAACTGCGTCGGATAATTACTATCTATCGTTGGTCTATCAGCTGATGTAGTATTACTTGATAATCTTGCAGTAAAGAAGCTAGTCATATTCAATGAATTGACCATATTCTTCTCATTCCACTTAGTTCTTGCAGCTGTATAAGAGCCTTGTTTGTTATAATATGTTGCCGGATTTAATACAGCACCCCTTATCAATGTTTTAATTGTAGCTGAATTAAAAGCTGTTCTCATAGACGCCCATCTGTTGGTAGCATTATTTGCACTTACTGTTGTAAACTCATCCCAAGCACTCCCCGTACAATTGCCCACAGTTGGTGTTGCTACATCACCTTGTATATTCCATGTTATTGGCCATATTATATCTCTTAATCGAGACGTTACATTCATCATTCCATGATACTGACCTCTTACCGGCAATCTCACAGAAGTTACTAGTCTTTGAATCGTAGCATTTGCGCCTTGCGGTCCCGTAAATACTTCATTTGCTGGTACTGTCCCTGTGAATGATACCCTACTTCCTAAAAACGGGTCATTTGCTAAATCTACTTGTGTTAAATTTGCTGTTAAATTTGGCTCTTGAGCCGACATCGACTGCGCAACTGTTGAATCATAAAACACAACAGCCCACATCGTATCCCCATACTCATCCTTCTGTACTATTTCTCTATCAACATATTGATTTAATACAATATTCTCTGCATTACATATCTGCTTACTCCAAACATCAGGTAAATTTCCTGTTTTTATACTAGCTTGCAATGTTGCTATATAATCAGCATTATCCATCAGAACATCACGTCTTAAAATAACATGCCAACCACTATTGTCTTCAGCTGGATCTCCATTTATATACTGCATTGACATAATATACCAACGAGATTCTATTTCATCTTGATCATCTAATACTAATAAATAGTTTGGTTTTGATGACAGTACGCCAAAATACATCTTCGATATAATTTGAGTATCAACAAAATTACCATAACTAAAATATGCGTCAACTTCTCTTTCTACTTCAAACTCTTCAAAATCTCTAATAGAAAATTCATTTAAGAATCCCGTTAACTTCTGCGCATACCTATCGCTATAATTCCCTTTATCCCATTTAAGCCATACCAAAGTACGATTCATACCCTTACCTCCTGAAATGCTAAAGTCACAACAGAAGTACTTGGCTTTCTCCCGCTTATTCCTACAGTTCCTACAAGCCCTACTATATACTCTGTAGTTAAACCCGGTTTACTATACGTTAAAGTATATATATCTCTTACTTCTCCGCGTAACATTCTATTATGAATTACAGCTAAAATTCCGGAATCTGGAATACGACACATAATCGTAATAGCTTTTGCAAGGAATTCAACATCTATTCTTGATTCTTGATTCAATTTCTTTGGTTGACTTGGACCTATTATAGACCAACTAAAATTATAATCTGTCCACGGAATTATTTCTCCGTTTATAGACCACAGTTCTTGGTCTGGATTGAGCAAGCCCACAGAGAAATTTATAATCAATGTTACATTATACTGCGCTGTTATTGCTGTCCCCGGCTTCTCGTCGATTTTATTAAACTTCAAGAACGTCGTTGTAAATGTGGAATTGCCATCATCCATATTAAACGTTTTGCCATTTACACTATCAAGAAAAGCTGTCAAATCGTCTTTGACAGCTACAGGATTATAATTTTCATTAGTACTTGGGACTTCTAAAAATAAATTATACGTCAGCGTATTATCAACTAATCCTACAACGGACGGAACAACTGAATTTATCAGCTGTAAAATACCTACTATGTTTTGTGGTTTATGCTTCCCTTGCTTAATATCTTCATAAATGGAATAACTATACTTAGTTTCTAATTCGTTTAATCCATTTTGAATAAAATCTGCAAGCGTGTTTGTTGATAGCATCAGTCGCTGCTCCTTTTTATTCTTTATTATATACTTATATCAATCGTATAATTCGTATTTAGCTCTAAATCTAAATTATCTGCTTTCATTAACTTTAGAGTACTAAACCTTCTTGGATTCTTTACTACTTGCTGTGCTTGCGGCTCTAATGCTTTCTTATCATGCATTGCTCTTACTATTATCCACCAACTCTCTCCGTCTTTTACAAACTGGTCTGGCTCGAAAGGATACCCGCAACTCGTCCTTATCGTCTTTACCTTCTGTACTTCTCTATGCCCATTTGTAAATTGTATTACTTCTTGCTGCTCAGCTTCTACTAATTGTGCTGTAAAATCTTTGAAGCTATCTATCATGTCTTTCTTTGGACACCATGTAAAATGTAGCCATTCACTACTGCTCGCCGGCAAGGCACTAAAATCGAACATCATACCCTCCCTTACCCAGCATAGCAATACGCTACCCCCAAACCTGGAACATTCTTCATGCACATCATCTTCACGGCTGGACTCACACCGCGCTCAATCAACTTGTTTATATTTATCTCCGACCCTGTTTCTAAATTTATGCCTGAATTATTTACAATCGTCAGACCCCCAGAAAGTGCATATGATACCATCCCTAAAAGCATATCTTGTAAATCTCTGCGAATCCTTTTATCAGTTCTTATAAGAATTGTAAAAGCGTGTTTATAAGTCACACCATTTGAATTCGCATTTAACCAGTTATAAAATATTTGAGAACATATATTAAGCAAAAGTGACGGCGTTTTGCTTGGACTTACTGCATTTGCTGTATTAAGAACTTTCCGTAAATCTACATTAAGTAAATCTCTACAAGCATCTTCAGTAAGAATAAACCTTTCGCTACTTACATCATAAATCATGTACTGGTCATTTAATTCTGCTAATGTTTCTATCCCTAAATCTTGTATTAACTGATTTGCCACTTATTCACCTCTCTGGCCGTCTGGCATTGTCTGCGCAGTAATTATCTTATTTCGCTATAATGAGAATTGAACTCATTTGAAAACCTTAATAGCGATAAAAGGCGGCGATTTCTCACCGCCTTTATTTTGTTAGTTAATTCCAGCAGGTGCTATGACCGTAGGAATAGTCCCAGCAACGCCAGCTATGATTACTGCCTTCTGCGGCAGATACTGCGCAGCAGAAGTAACATTCGAAAGAGCTACAGCTGCATTAACAATGACCTTGACCGAAGGCGGAACAAGAGTCTCAACACCCCAACGGGCAACACCCTGAATATTGAGCCTTGTACCAGGATTGTAATTATCCTGAACAACTGTAATTTCATCCTGCACCGCAATTCCGCGATAAGTACCAGCTGCTGCAGTTATGATACCCTGAACTTTGTCGAACATTGCGATTGCATTCAGATTCGCAGTCTCTGTAGCAGTAGGCGAACCCGCAGTTGCTACATAAGAGCTAAGACCAAACCAGTTTGTAGGTTTATTTGTCGTACTATTCATCGACTTATAAACACCATTCCAGATATAGTCAGTTACAAAGCTGCAAAGAACGCCGTCTATTACGCCGATTTCTCCGGTCGTAGTATTTACGCGCCTGCCTTCTGCTTGAGTAAAGGGATTTATGAAGCCCGTAAACTGCTGCATAAGACCAATATCAGCATTCGTAATAGCGTTAGATGCTTTTAATGCATACCAGAGACCGCCACGAATGAATCCCTGACGCTCTCCAGCGGGAACAACTCCAAGGAAGTAGCTCGGATCGCCATTCGAAAGGGCTGTATTGGCTTGCATAAATACAGGAACTGCGCTCGTGTTGTCGATATTCATCGGTCCAATCTTCGTTGGGTCAAACTGGAATACCTGATTTGCAAGAGCTGTTGCCTGGTCGCCCGCACTCTTCGCGCTGCCATCTTTGTTATACATTACGGCAAGAACCATACCGCTTATAAGCTGCTTCGCAAGAGTACTCGTGTTAATCTCAAGCGTAATAGCTTTCGTTATATTCTTACTGGTCCAGCCTTCAAGGTCCCTTTTGCCAGCTAAATCGCTCTTAAAGCGAGAAGCCGACTGCGTCCTATCCCATACATACGTCAAATTGACAGTATAGATATCGTCTGCAAGGTCAACTACACCCGTGGCAGTGTTGTTTGCATTATACGCAGAACCATTAAAAAGGCCATTACCAAGCTCGCGGGTCTGGCCCGCTGCCGGCATCAATAGAGACGGAATATCGACAGACTTTACATTCATGTCGCTGACATATTCCGAAGTTACACCAAATCCTTCAACCGCTATGATATCCTGGATAAGGTTTTCAATGTTGTATGCGGACATCGCATTCTTGACTGCATTATTGTCTAAGAACGTTGCTCCACCCGCTGGGTTATTTACTGCCATGATAATTTCTCCTTAAAAATTATTTTATCCCCAAATCTTCTTCGCCACTTCGGCGTATGTTTGACGCGGTGTTGGGGCTACCGCGCTCTCTGTTGCTCCTACTACAAAAGTTGGAGTCGATAAAGCATATCTACTTCTCTCTTCTTTAAGAGATTTATTCTCTTTACGAAGCGACTCGAGCTCTGCTTTATACTTATCTTTCTCGTCGTCCTTAACATCATGGATTAAATCAGCTACTGCTGTTTCTACTTCATCCGCTTTGTTTTCTTCGACTTCTGGTTCTCCTTCATCTCCGCCTTCGACTTCTTCTACTTTCTTGCTTTCAAAGACTCCTTCTAAATGTTTTAGAATGTGCGGCATAAATACCTTTACAACATTTTCAGCTGCTTCCGGCGATAATGCAACCAATTCACGCTCCATATTGAAATCGTCTTCTAAGTCAAGCTCCATTCCGTCGTTTTCAAGCTTAACTTCTTTACCTGAATCCGCTAGCTCCGCAGCTACTGGAATTTCCTGCTCTGGAAGTTTGTCTTCGGCTTCGACTACTTTAGTCTTGCTTACTGCCATAATGATTTCTCCTTAAAATTTTGCGTTCATTGGTTTGAATGCTAATCACCAAATATAATATCTTGCTCGCATCCTCCACTGATTTATTCTCAGCTAATACGAGTCTGTACTATATTCAAACATATTATAAATGTTTTATTAACAAAAGTAAACCTAAAATAGATTAAATTTATTTAATAAATTAAACTTACTTTGAACTTCTTTAGCCCTTATATACGCATTTACAGTAATTACACCTTTTATAGTACCATCAGGTCTTGTAAAATCTGTATGCTTAGCAAACCTCATCCTCCATCCGCTTGTGCACATTCTCCACAAATACTCATATGGATTCTTAAAAGCTATAGCTGCCCATATAAGAACTATATCATATGGAGCAAAAGCTTTTAATATCGGGCCTATATGACATGAAAAGGGCGGATTCGTTATAATTACTTCTGTGCCTTCCGGCGGTGAAGTCCTCAAGAAATCCGCACCTTCTTCAATACATGCTCTTGTTACTTTATACCCTTTTGCTACTAAAAGCTTATAAATCTCAGATTCTTCTGAATCACATGGACAATGAATTTTCTTCTTCCATAAATCTTGAATCTCCTCTTCCGCGAAATTTACAAGCTCCCAAGCTGCTTCGGGTGCAGTATAAAACTCATCATCATACACCTTCCCTGCATCATTCCTAACCAATGATTGCAATTTAGTTTTCTTAAGATAGCTTTCACCTAATAAACTCATTTGATTATATTGTAGAGAGAGAGTAAAAGTCAACTATTTATCAGCCTATATTGAAATTAGCCTCGGGCTCATTCGGATTTTCTTCAAACCATTTATGAATGACCATAGAAAGAATCCCTACATCATGCCCATTCCAGCCTGTTTGGTCTAATCTTCTCATTACAAGCTGCACTCTGGTTACTTCTCTTTGAATCATATCTAGAATACACATTAACTCTCTATATATTTCCACATCTTGAGTTCTTGCCTTTTCTATTGCTTCATTTAATGCTTGATAAATACTCTTCTCCCACTCAACCCACTTTACATGCGAGTCTTTGAAGTCTGCAGCTGAGTTTAGCGACATATTGTGAATTGTCTCATGCTTTGATACATTATACTTTGGCTCATAGTTTAGCTTGTCTATTATTGTCTTCTCGAGCTTAAGCAACGAACAAGCATCTTTCTTGCTTTCGCAATCATGCCATCTGCCCCAACCGCGATACCCGAGCTTCCTCGTCTCCGTCGCCATACGCTTATGAAAGATATACCCATCTTCAAGATAGCTACAAATAGAATCTAAATTTTGCTGTAGCATATTATACCTCTCAGTAGCCTGCTGTAGTCACTGCATGCTTCATCAAATTTTCTTTAAGCTCGCAAAGCTCATTATACTTTACGACATTTTCTTCTGTAAAGCCTTCTTCTGTTGCTAGCCGCTTTAACAACTCTTCTTCCCACCACTTCACATTCTTCATTACATCTTCTTTCATGATTATACTCCTTCATACGTTATGCAAAGTATTACAAGAGGAATTTGTAAATTCGTCCCCGGCGTCAACACAATCGCTGTAGTCCCCGTATTCTTTAACCTCACTATTGAATCACCTTCAGGAACAAAGAGCGATACAGTACCGTTAGTACCCGTATAAAGTGGAATATCAGCTTGATTAGCTTCATTGATTATAGATACTACAGTATTATCAGCTGGCGTTGTATCTACAGTTACTGCGAATGTATACCTTCCTGGCTTCCTAAGCCAAATCTTATCAGTATTCAAATTATTGAAAATAAAGAACTCTCTATCTCCGCACCTTTCGAATACTTTTGTATTATTTTGAAAATGCTGATTGAACATGAACGTCTGCCCCGGCTCAATCGTCGTTACAACTGTTGGCGCAAAATTAAATTGTGCGCCTTTACCTATACTACATAAATTACCCATTATTAAAATCTCCTCAGATAAAATCATTTATTTGATTTGATATTCATATACGCATTGAATGCTCCTAAAGCAACACCTATTACACCAACGCCAAGAGCTATTATTGTTAATCTCCAGCTAGAATATGTAAGACTAATAACCTGTGATTGAGCTAGAGCTGGCGGATTCAGGCTTTGTCTTATCGTCTTTTGCAGAATTGTCATTCTTATTAAACCTCTGCATCACATTATTCATCTGCTTCTTGCCGTTATCGAAGACTTTATTCCCTAAGCTCCTCCCGTGGTCAGTGAATGCTAAATAGCCTATACCTATGCCTAATAAAAGAGGAATCATAATATTCTCCTTTTAAGTGGATTTGCTCGGGCTTACATCACATAGAATGCCGAGCTTATACACTTATCTCTCGCAACGCTCGCGGCCTTCGCGAACAAAGCTTCTCTCATACGGCAGAATCGTCTGCTCACAAGTAGATACTAATGCGCTAAACTTCGGAAGCTCGGGCAATTTGCACTCTAAATGATCGAGTTCGCGATTTACTTTGCAGAAACCACCAGCTACTTCAGCCCCGAGAGCTGCAAACTTCGCATCGAAATTCTTCTCAAGCTTAAGCGAATTTACTTCATCCCTCAGCTCATCTACTTTGTCACGCAATGCTTCATCATGATATTTTGCATTTTGAGCTAATACTTTGTCAGTATTGCACTGCTCGGCTTCACGCGTCTTGCAACCTTCATCTCTGATATCTTTATCAATCCACCACTTGCTCGGCCCACAACATCCTTCTACATCACCGCCCCTAAAGCGGTCTCCAAGAAAATTATGTGACCCCCCGTCGAATCCATCTCTGCGACCCCAGCCGAACAGAGCTCCAAGAACTACGATAAATATAAGCAGAATTATGAGCCATCCAAAACTCGCTGTAGTTCCGCCGCCGAAACCGTCATTACTCTTATAATAAGTCCTATCGTCCATTACAAAATACTCCTATAAAATTTAATCATGGAGTTTAATCTACAATATTTGAAAATAAAAACTATTTGAAAAGAATTAAATCTATATAAAAGCTGGCCAGCTTTAATTATCTCTTTCTAAAACTTGTTTGATGCTGTGCTTTTGGAATCTCTAAATATGGTTCGCTACTTCTACTTTCATTTCCTCCAAGTTGCCTAATCATTTCTGCTACTCTTCTCGGCGTCATTCCGGGCGCGAATCTTTTGCATAGATTACTTGCCATAGGGCTACCCTCAACGAATCCTGCTACTTGACTAATCTGATGCTTAGATATTCCAAGTTCTCTTATTTTACCTTGAACTCCTGAAAGTGAATCCTCAGTCCCTTTTATTAAATTAAGCGCGTTATTTACTTCATTTACTATTGGTATTTTCGGGAAAAGCATTCCAAGCATCGGTAGTAAACCTTGAATTTGATTAAGATTCATTATTCTCTCCTTTTGGCTTATTCTTAGAGCCTTCAGGTCTCCCAATCTTCGGTTTATCTTCTAATACTGCTATACGCTGATTTTGCGCTTTAATTATATCTATAAGCTCAGATAATTTATCATCAGTTGACTTTGGCGGAATTAGAAAAGCTGGGTCTACTTCTTTTAGTCTTGCTTTATATCTTTCATACTCAGCATAAAGAGATTTATATTCTGCAATATCTACTCCGATTACTTCTTCTTTACCGGAGCGAGACACATCTATAATATCTCCATCTTTGACTTCATAATACCCGACTTGCTTTGACGCCATAATCATTGAATCCTCTTTAATTGATTCTTTGATTTGACTTTATTCTAATTTACTTTATGGATTTTAATCTACCTAAACAGGTTTTACAAATGAATTTATATTCTTTACCTTCAACACGCTTTGGAAACTGATTATCGAACTTTACCCAACTACAGTTAATACACTTCTCTCCGACTTTTACATTTTCTGATAATAATTCTTGATTTTCAACAGCACAGGCTACGCAGATGAATTCATTTTCCCTTTCGTAGCCTGTATTTCCTAAAAATTTATTGCATTTAACGCAATGCACTTCTGTGATTGCAGTCTTTACAATCTCTTTCACTTGAATTTCTCCTACTTATTAAGTACATTCAATTTATGAGATTGCACTTGAATTTAATTACACATTTAGTATAATAGAATTCAAGTGCAAAGTCAATTAAAATGAACCTTATTTCTATAAATTTTTATTACGCTGGCATACTAGTCAATGGCCCTGGTCCTCTTTTATTTATGGCTCTGAAATTCATCGGTAACCCTGTTGCCTGAACAAATGTTGTAGCTGTAGTAGGCGCTGACCATGCAGGTACAACTCCTACTCCATATTGATAAGAGAACGGACCCGTCCCCGTCGCTGGCGGTCCCCAATTAAATGTCGAAGTTCCGTCACCATTATCCGTCTTTGTTAAATTAGTTACCACCCCTGGTAAAACTATCTCTTCCAATAAAATCCTTCTGTAAACATTAAAGAATGATCCCGAAATATTAACTAGTTGTGCATTAGTTCCAACAGCTAATCTCTGAGCATCAAATACTGGTGTAAAAACTGACGAGACTGGACCCGTAACCCCATTTACCATTAAAGCTACAGCCGGAACTTGTGAACCTATCTGGTAAGTTGCCATAGTTCTAATAGTCAACCATGCTACACCAGCATAAGTCTTTCCTGCTAAAACTATATTTCTATTCCCCCCAAAATCAGCGTCCAAGAATAAATATTCATACCCTAAAGATAATGTTAATGTCGATGTTCCTCCCGGCATACTTACCCATTCCCAATCTCTAGTCGTTATATCAGTAACTTGTATACCGCTTAATGCTGTAAATACTGTATCACCATCAACTAATCCTGTATTTCCTGATGCTATTGACCCTTTGTTTTGAACAGAGCCATTACCACCTAAATACTGACTCGTTGCATTACCAGTAGGAATCGTAAGCTTTGCATTTACTGCTGTGAATACTGCTCCTCCAGTAGGTAATCCTGCATTACCCGAAGCAACAGAACCAGTAGTAATTTGAGTTGGCATACCTGACGAATTTATAAATATAGGAATTGAAGCTGAACCTGCTTGAGCTGCCACACTTAATGACCCCGCCGTCCCTGACTGTGTTACTAATGCTCCTGCTGTTCCGGCTGGCAATAAATTTTGAGACTGAACCCAGCTACCCCACGTAGTAGTACTACGATTACGATACCAGAAATTACCGCTACTATCAAGTTTAAGCTGAGTTGCTGAATTATCAGCAATCTGAATATGATATATACGCCCTTGCGGAGCATTCCAGAATCCCGTTGCAGTTATTAAATCTTCATGACTCGCAGTTTGAGTACTCACCCCCTGCAGCCCGCTCAACTGCGTTTGAATCGTTGCTATATCGTTTGAATTAGTTAATATATTACCAGTATTTGTGCCTACTTGAGTTTGAAGCGTGCTTATCGCGCTCCCAAATCCTGTTATAGAACCTTGAAGCGTAGATATATTACCTTCAGCCGTTGACATTCTGCCTTGAAGTCCTGTAATATCAGTCTGCACATCTACATTTAAGTTTTGCAGAATTATGATATTAGCTTCAGCAGTTCCCATGCGTGTTGCTAATCCATTTATATTTCCTTCGGCAGTAGTCATCCTACTTCCTAATCCGGAAATCGCAGTACCGTTAGTAGAAATATTCGTGGCATTAGTAGAGATATTACCTTCAGCAGTAGTCATACGCCCGTCTAAGCCTTGAATGGCATTGTCATTATCGTTAATTCCATTCTGTAATCCGGCGAAACCATTAAGACTCATTACGCCCGTGCTACTTACTGCAATGTTACCTGCTATAGACGAGCTCAGCACTCCCCCAATCTGAGAAGTTGTTGCTACTTGGAGCGCAGGGCTTATATAAAGCCAAGACTGCGTTTGAAGCAACCATCTATAAGTAAGATTTTGAGCTGCATCAATAAGCAGAAAACCGTCTCTAATAGGAAGTCCTGGACTCGTCTGCCCGCTACCCGGCGTCTGGTAAAGAGCAGTTAATTGAGCTTGGTACGTCAACGGTTCATTTCCGGCAGTCCATGGAATCGTCACAGACAAAATATTTGACTGCCCTTCTAATGCATCAAGTCTGCTTTCATGATTATTAAGCTGCACTTTGTCAGCCGCTGCTGCAAATCCTGCATTACCTGTACTGACTATAGGAATAGTGCGCTGAACACTTGTAGTAGTTTGCGATACAGGATTATAAAGAGTAATATTTGCTGCTCCGGCAGTCGGTGTACTATTTATAGTTACATCGCCCACAAGCGTCCTGTTAATATTTGCACTTGGAAGTCTTGCCGCAATCGCTGTTGCATTCGTCGCAATGTCACTTGTGTTTGTCGTTGATACAGTTTCAACAACATTCATGCGCGTCTGTAAATTAGAGATATTGCCACTATTAGTAGCAACTAATGGCTCAAGTAAATCTAATCTATCTTTAGACAGTTGCGCTGATACTTGTAGCGATGCAATTGCTCCTGTATTAGTATTTACTATAGGAACAAGTGGCAATACTTCATTTTCTAAAGTAGTTACTCTTCCGTCAAGCCCCTGCACTAACCCGCTCACAGTAGGAATGTCTATTGCTGCTACATCCTGCTCTACTTGGCCTACTCTATCACCTAAGCTTGCAACACTTAACTCTGCAGCACTAAGTCTTGAGTCTACTCCGTCAACAGTTGTCATAGTAGTATTCAAGTTAGTTGTTATAGTATCAAGCTCTTGAACTACATCTCTGTCACCCATCGAAGTCCTTACTATTGGACGATTTTTAATTATGTTATCAGCCATTATTTTGCTCCTTTTATGCTATCTTTTCTATTATACATTGTATCCCGTTTGTAAATATATCTCCTGGGTCTACTATGTTTGATATTCCTGATGCAAGACCTTCAGCACTTGCGCCGCCGCCTCCTCCTCTGTATAAAGGGGATGAACCTCCAGCGCCTCCACCGTTGCCGCCTCCTCCTGCTCCATAAAGAGCTCCGCCTCCAAAGAATACTCCTCCTGCATGTGCTTGTACCCCAGTCGTACTTTGTATTACTCCACCAAGACCGCCACTCGCATTCCCTCCGCGCTGACCAGCACTTCTACCATAACCCCCATTCCCGCCAGTCGGCGAGCTTGTTGATTGACCTGCTCCGCCTCCTCCACCGGCCATTATAATTAAATCGCTCATCATTAAACCGTCAATCAGTGATACAAACGTTGCTCCGCCTCCGCCAAGTCCGGCTCCAGTTTGGGCAGGCATATTCCCGCCGCCGCCTCCTCCTGCTGTATTACTTCCTGCAGGTGACCCTATAGTAGTCCCATCAACTGACGCTAAACCGCCCGGCCCGTTTGATGCTCCCCCATTAGCTGTCTTTGTTCCGTTTAGTATATCTCCTGGTCTTGCATTGTCAGCTGATTGACCACAAAATACATAGAGCGTGGTTTCTGTTAAGGCTTCATAATCGCACTGAATTCTCCCTCCAAGTCCACCGGCTCTGTTTACTACAATATCATTACCACTGTCTGTCATAATGCTGCCACCTGACCCGCCTAAACACTGAATCCTATACGTCCCCGGAGCTATGGTCATTGTTTGTGCTGTTCCGTCTATAAAAGAAAACTCAGCATAATCTTGCGTGCCACCTCCGGCTTCCCATACTACATTTCCGTCTAGATTTACTTTACTAATCGGGTATCCATTAAAATTTATGCTCGCCGGCTCATAGCCGTTGAAATTGAAAGCCATTATATTCTCCTTACGTTGTAAATAAATTCAGCTCGTAGTCACTCCCGCCCGGAGTTCCGCTCGTAGTATATCTGAACCCTCCAAAGCCTGTACCTGCTGTTGAGCTATTATTCGCTGCTGGAATATTATTTATACCAAGCTGACCAAATATTGCCTTGAAATCGCTGTTAGTTAATGCATTACCAACTAAGTTATTACTAGAGTCAGCTATGTACAATGCTTGCGACATTTGATTAGCAACTAAAGTATACGGTAGATTCTTTGTACTCTCATACTGCGATTCTACAGCAAGAGCATACAGCGATACTGGTTTTGCTCCTGTCGTAATTGTAAATCCTTCATCAAACAGCACATAAAATCTTCCATTCTGCGTCTTCTCTTTCCAGAAATATCCAGTCTTTATAGTTAACGGCGACATTGAAAGCATTATTGAACCTATATACAATCCTGGCCCTACTTGAACTGGATTTATCGCTGTAGAACTTGTAAAATTTATAATACCCCATACTCTTGGTGTTATTATAACTTGATTTACTACATTAAGACCTAGCACACTTATTGTGGGCGGCGGTGTATAATCTGTTATTACAGGAGCTATATTCCTCATCTCAAGACCACTAATCTGCGAATATAATCCCCACACTGCCCCACTCGTTATTAAATTGCTACTGCTCTGCGTCGGCACTGTATCAACATCTAAGCTAGTGCCGAATGTGCCAGCATCTGCTCCGCCTGTAAGAACTAACCCAGCATCTGCTGTAGTCGTCTGCTCTTGATAATCAGCTGTATTAAGTGGAATCGGAACACCATACGTTATTGCTCCACCCGGCCCTATGTCAATAATATCGCGCTCAGTAGTTGCATTATTTCCGTCTGGACCTTCATCAGACATTATTCTTACCCAGTCAGTTACTACTGGTGTTGCTCCGAAAAGGGTTTCAGCTGACGCTACATCTGGTGGAAGCGCTGCAAAAGTCGCTACTACTCCTAAAAGAACCCCCTCATACCCATATACAGGACTTACTGTCAGCGTTCTTACTATTATTACACTTGGAGTTGCATCCCCTGTATAAAGACCTACTGCCCCTTCCGCATCCCCAAGCAAAGTTTTATTTTGTACTAATACTGCTCCTGATGGAAGTAAACTCCTTGCAATCTGCGTAGTGCCATTGATTGCTCTTGTTAATAAGTCACCTGTAATTTGCACTACTGTTACTCCGTCAAGCACATTATTTATTGCCTGTATTCCTTGAGCATTCGCACTTATTCCGCCCATTATTGCATTTGAATCAAGTACTTGACCAATAGTTGCTCTTACTTCTGTTCCTGCTCCCGTTCCTCTTCTTACTGACATTTTATTCTCCTTTTAGCTGTTAAGCGGTGTTATTGTCATATAGACTGTTGAATTACTGCTTTGACCTATCTGAAAATCAAATCTATAATAACTGTTTGGCGTTATGTTAGTCGGTATAGCTTGATTCTTTACTACTGTTGGACTTATTGCCACACCATTTGCTGTGAAATTAAATCCAAGCGTGTTTATGTTCGTCGTTGCGCTAGTTGTATTGAAATAGAGTGTCCCTCTTCTCTGCGGCGTGCCCGAAGTGCTTCCTACAGGCCCAAAGTTTATAGTTACAATCCAGCTAGAGCCTCCGCTGTAAAGTGATTGAGCATTCATCTCAACTACTTCTACCCACTGCGTTGTAGAGAAATTCGGATTATATCCAAACTGCACTGTTGGATTTGCTGTTGGATTTCCTGTACCAGTAGAAAGAACACTTGTTACTATGTTTCCTTGCGTATACGTTTTATTCGCGAAAGTCTGAGTTACAAGCCTATCAGTCCCTGTTGCAAATACTACTTGCGGTACTCCGTTTACGTCTGTTGTATCAGCTCCTGCTATCTTTACCGGCGGCGATATTTGCCACAATGCTGCAGTCGGTGTACCTGACCAAGTTGCTACTGTTATTGCTGGACCTGCTGTAGCTGTCACTCCGTCTCCACCTTGCATACCATACATCTGCACTGCTTGTGGACTACCTGCTACATTCCAACCACTAGTTGGCGGAAGCGTGCTTGGCGTAGGAATCCCTGTCGTCGACGACGCATATGTTATAGAATTTGGCGGGAATCCATTCGGCGTCCCTATTTTATCTACTACCCAATACCCGCTTGCTGTAGTACCCCACCAGCCCATTCTAAATAGAGCTGATTCATGCATGAACCAATGAGTCCCATTCGGCACTTGACCATTGTAATTAGTGATTGTATTTACTCCCATATCATACCAATCACCGTTATAATTATTTACAGTCGCAGTAGAACCTGAAATCGTAAACCCTGTACCAGACACTGGGAATTGTTTATGCCACCAGCCGCTTGCAGTAAGATATAAGTCATTAGGGTCACCGATAGAATTATCAGGAACAAAGCTCAACCCGCTAGCATCATAAAATACTTGAGTTTTGGCATGTGCTAGATTAAGAGCTGAGTTAATGCTATTTACAAGTGTAGCTTGGCTTCCTTGTAAATTTCCTAGACTCCCAATCATTTGCTTTAATATCGGCACATTGAAATACATCAAACTCTTTACATTAGGGTCATTAAATCCGCTATCTGCATAAGAGCTTATATACCACACTGTATTTCCGAATGCTTCTATTTGTGGTCCATGGAACTGCTGTAAAATCGGGAAATAGCTACTATTAACAATACTTGGATTCGGATTTCCGCTTGTATCAGTTAAATACACAGTGTTTAATAAAGTGCCTACAGCAGGGTCATAATATGTTAATACAATCTGCGCTGCCCCGATATGCAATGTGCATATATTAAATCTTCCATCAGCACCTAAAAGGGGATTATCATAGAACGTTATATCAACAGTATTTTGAGTGTCAGTCACTTGCCCGTTTACTTTAATATGCCAAGTATCAAATCTAGGAGCTTGAACGCTGTATTGCTGAGTTGTAATATCAATCTCAGTTATTGCATTACCATATAAATCTACTGCTGTTTCATCTATTGCATCTTGCACATTATTTGCTGTTAATAAATCTACTATAGTATTATTATATGTTATTTGACTCGCCATCGTCGCCGGCGAACCTTGACTTCCCCCAATATCGGCAGGGTCATTATACGTAGAATAAATCCTCCCGGCAGTCTGAGAATTTGGCAGCGTTACTAAGACATTGTAATCAATTTCTATTACGCCTGTACCATCTAAATCAGGTTTATTAAGAATCATCGCTGGCGAGCCTAATGTAGTTACATTCCAATCTGACTGCACTTGCGGCGGAATTGCTGCAATCGCACTTGAAATTGCAGTATTTCTATTCGTTACTTCTTGACTTATCTGACCATCAATGTAAGTAAATACACCGTCAGTAGATACTAAGCCGCTTCCTATTGAATCATTTATATCTTGCTGCGTCACAAAGCTATTTATCATTGCTTGTAACGTTGGGTCAAGCTGCGCTAGAGTTACAGAACCGGTAAGTAGAGTTGCACTTATTACCCCGCTCGATATTTCTACTGCTATATTCGGTCCTATTGCTCCTGTAAACACAGGAACTAAAGAACTTATATTAACCCTTATTTGGCTCCCGTCAAGCTTTGTAATTACAAGCTCATTAGTATTTGTATCAAACGTCATGTCAGCAAATATTTGATCATAAATAATATTTACAGCCACTTGACTTCCGTTTCTGTAGAACCACGTCAGAATCCCTGTTGTTGCATTGAAAGTAATATTTTGAACAAATGCTAATCCACTTACTACCACAGCTAATGATTGTAAATCTACATCATCTGCTTTCTCATTTATTAAACCTTGTAGAAAACCTCTTAATGTATCTACATCGACATTTGTTATATTGCGCTCTGACTGAAATCTAAATTCGCTAGTAAGCGGATTGCCTATTGTACCATTGCCTTGAATACTACTACCGTCAGTTTGTACAGTTACTTGCTGCAGTCCTATATCATAATTTTGCATTGAGCCGTGAAGCCATATATATCCGCTATATGGAACTTCTGCTCTTATAGTTACTAAAGTCGTATCTACTTTCACATCCCCGCTATCGCTAGAATTTATAGGAACTCCACTCTCATAGCTCATTAAAAGATATGCAGTAATTTCTCCTTCTAGCCCCAGTGCTGCGGCATCAAACTCATACTCATAAGTACTTGATACTGGATTATAAATAAAGCTCCCGTTCGTAAAAGTTTGAATTATCGGAGTTGGAGCATCTTTACCTCTTAAGTCTGTGAAATCAAAAGTATATTTCCACAACCCTATTGCTTCCCCCGGCTGCAGATTTACTTTACTAAGCGGAATCTCAATCGGGTCTGGACCTAAAATCGTATTCGACGCAAAAGCTTGTACATTCCATGGATTCATGTTGGCAATTACTCTGTCGAGCATTGCTTGCATTACCATCAATGGGTCATATGGTGCTCCTGTTAGACGGGGCGCTGTAGATGGAAGTATATCAAACTCAACTACGCTGCTCGGAATTATTACGAAATTCGGGTCATACGGGTCATCACTTACATTCCTCGAAACTATTACACTAATCTGCGCTCTCCCTACGAATGCTGTAATGTCTCCTGCTGTATCATCTCTAAGCTTAAATACCCATTCATTAAGAGTTCTTGTCATAGTACCATCAGATAATGTTACACTCTGACCGGTCTTCGTCATTAAGAATCTTATAGTAGTTCTGCTCTCTTCCGGCGGGAGCGTGAAAATAAGACCAAGAGAATGCGTCGCTGCATCAAATGGAGCTATTACATATACTTCACCGCTGTTTGAACCTTTTGTGATTTGCGGTACATACTGTGCTATGACATCATTACCTTCAAACCCTGCAAATATTCTAATATTTCTGTCCACTATTTAGACTCCTCCTTGCCATATACTACGCCCCTACTGCTAATACCTAAATTGATACCAGCTTCTAAAAGCTCTTTTGCTTTACGTCCATATTCAGTATCTAGTAAATGAAATTTAGCTTCGAGCTTTCCGTCCCTGACAATCGGCTGCTCCTTCATTACTATTGCTGACTTCGTTAAGTCTGTTTCATTCCTGTCAGCTGGATGTCCAAGCTCACCTATTATACCACCATTTGCAACACGCTCTCTGAAATCTTCGCTCTCGAATACATTTTGCCAAAGCTCTTCATCATAAAGATTGCCATTGCGAGTTTCTTTTAATAAATCCGCACACGTGCCTGTTAAAGTATTTTCTTTAGCATTATAAGTAAGTCTTGCATCTTCTACAGCCGGAACTTCTACAAGGTCAAATGCTATGAATTGATAATTTCCTTCATGCATTACATTTAATCCTTCCATTTGTGAATGCGTTATTTTAGCTGCTCTCTCTGCCGGCATCCCTTGGTCCCTTAAATCAGCATACATATTACGCCACTTACCTGTTACACCATGGGGTGCAATATACCACCCCTTCTGCCCTTTGACTAAAGACGACTTCTTGAAGCCCTGTTTTGCTGCTCTTGCCGCAGCTGCTTGCTTAGTTTCCGGCATTTATTATTTCCTCCTCTGGAGCATCAACTATTGTTTCTTCTTGAGCTTCTACTTCTGCTTTATCAGTCGCCATATTTGCTTTAATATAATCAACAAGCTCTGTTGCTGACTTTCTATCAAGCTCTGGGTGATTTACTTTTACATAAAGCTCAGGACTTATATGCCCCTTCTCAAGCAAAGGGCTATATGTTTCAAATCTTGTCTTTGGGTCTAATATTGACTGAGAATGAATTTCGAGCTTAGGCGGTTGCAGGCCCTGGCTAGTGGCTATAATTCTTAATAGCCTATTCATAGGATTCGTTATATTTCCTACTTTATCTGCTATGAACATATCGCTCTTATCTTTACTCGCTATAATCGCTGTTGCAGTTGCTCTATTTGTATCATTTAAGAAGCTTGCTACCATGGTTGCTGATAAATTAAGTTTGAACGCTGCTGACTCTAGAATCATATCTCTCCAAATCTTCTTCTTATCAAACCTTGCTTCGAACTGCATGCTCTCCGGCTTCTTATCTGACCCGTCTCCGGCATATTCATACTTATGATAAACAAATCCGTCAAGAGAATGATTCATAGTTCCATTTTGGTCAGTTTGGCGATACGGCGTTGGAATTAGAATACGCGGAAGCGATACATACCCCTCAAGCACTCCCCACTGCTCATTCATATCATATTGACAAGAATCATAAAGTAGAATATCAGCGAGAGGTCTCCCTAAGGGCAAGTTCTCATATCCCGGAATCGAGTCTTCAAATTTTATTATTACTACACCTAATTCATTCCCGAATGGAAGCAACTGCTCTTTTCCGACTATTATTGAACCATAAAGTTTCTTATGCTGCTCTTGTAAATTTTCTGGCAATGCTGACCAATCTATTGGCTGCATATTCTCTGGCTTTGGCGGGCGATTTATATTTACTAAAGAACTACTTTGATAATAATTAAAAACTCTTACTGCTTTCCCTCTTGCATTATAGTATCTTTCTTCTACAAGCGAGTAATGAATATTACGCTGAATTACACTCTTAAAGGAATCTATATACGCGACAGAACGAACAACTTCTTTCTTGTTGTTCGTATCTACTTGGAATTTATCAATTCTAAAAGTATTAAGCCAATAGTCGCCATTGCCGTCCATGTTAAGCTGAATTAACGCTGTTCCTCCGGCGCAACTATTTATATAAGCTTGAGATAGTAAATCATCTATACAAGCCCTCTCGCCCCAATCTCTGAAATAATTATAGCTTGCTTCATCTTCTACTGAATAAGATACAGGCTGCTTGAAAATCATCTGCTTAGTGCCTTGTGCTATTGCAGGCATCAAACCTTGTGGAACTCTCCCTACGCTAAAATCATGGAACCCAGGAATTATTCCATCATAAGCTTCTAGGCTTGGACGCAGATACAACATATACAACTGGAAAAGCCGTGGGTCTACTATCGTATAAAATAAATTTATAAGATAAAGACTCTTACGGCTTGCTATTAACTCTTGCCCGAAGTTCGGCGTAAAAGGATTTAAGTTTTTACTAATTTCCGCCACTCTCGTTTCCCTCCACTTTTAATCCAGATAGAAAATCTTCTCTGCTCTTGCCAATCTGCTCTTCAAGCTCTTCTTTATTCAGTAATACTTGAATTTGCTCTAACTGTTCTAATTTACTTGTAAGTGTACTAAACGCATACATCACATGCCCGTTGAAAATAGTTTGCTCTCTATTCGTCATTATCTTAATTTCCCTCCGTTATAAACTCTTTTATATTGAGCTCTGCATATACTTCAGGTTTCTTTACTTTAAGCTGGTTTAATGCTACTGCTATCATTACATTTACGCTTTCTATTGCTTTATAGATATTTGCTAATATTGAATTAGCTGCATAATTTGCTACTTCTCTGTGATATTGTATTTCTTTCTTGTGCTTCTTCTCTCTGTCCCGCTTCTCTAAATACTCTTTCTCAGTAAGCCCATTATCCATATCAAGCTTCAGCGTCTTTACCCATTCTGCGTAATCTTTCATAGTATTACCTTAACTCCTTTTTATTATATTATTTTATAAATAAAAAGTCAACCTAAATAATGATTAAATTTTATTTAAGCTACTTCTTTTACATATCCTGTTTTATCATCATATACATACTTCTGACTCGGAAAATAAACGTGAAAGCAATTGATGAACAACGGTATTACTGCATACTCTAACGCATCAGTTAAATCATTCGGTATTGTTGGGTCTAATCTTCCTTTACCTTGCTCATCGTATATGTATATTTGAGCTTCTAATTCATATACTAATTGATCTTCCTTCAACTTCATTCCGGCGGGACGAATGTGCCATACCCAATCTTCCTCATCTTCTAAAATCGTAATAAGTTGATTTCTCAATACGTCTCTTATTATGCCGAGATTTCTCTCTTTATCCTTGTTTGTAAATTCATAGATACTTATTAAGCTCCATAAAGCTGCATTTGCTCTATCTGTATCTTTAAGTAATCTTAACTGAGCTATGAAGCCTGCTGCCGCGCAATCAATGCTTATACACACTTGCGTTTGATTTCCTACAAAGTTATATCTCCTATTAAGCCATACTAAATAATCTCTAAACAGATACGCTTGCTCGCTCGGCGCCTTTATTCCATTTACTTTAGGACTATCATAGAACCTCTCAAGCGCAATCGTTTTACCGTCATTAAGTAAAGCTAGAGGAACAGCAGTCAGTGCGTCATTTGCGCTTGCATGGTCTACTCCTATTACTACATCATCTGCTTTACTCACATGTAATAAAGAACTCTTCTTCTTTAGATGAATACTTCTATTAAACTGCGGGAATGCTGCATTCTTATCAATTCCTGTACTCTTTCCTAGATACATATAGTTATACTCATCTACATCATTCTTCATTAGATTGTCTATTATCTTTTGCGTTAACTGCCCTACATACTTCGGCGCTATTAGATATGTTGGTTCTATTAGCATAAATGAATTATCTTGTCTTATTTCTTCAATCCATTTATTATACCAATGATGCCTATTACGCTCTTTATTTCCGGCTAATACTAAGAGTGAATACCCAGTCTTCACTTGAGCGTCTGTATCTACTACTTCTCTCGCTTGCCGCGTGAATGTTGATATTGCATTTAAGAGAACTTCTCTACTATGAAGTTTCTGCACCTCATCAAATATTATCATACTTGCTGGACGTAAAGCTTTCTTTCCTTTTGTTATATTTATGTCAGCTCTCTTCTGCGTCTGCGCTGCATATACTCTAATACGATTAGTTTGTGCTCTATGATACAATTCATCTTTCTTATCTAATTCCCAGCTATTATTCTTATTTAAGCCTTTACCTATAATGTAAGATTTAATTTCAGCTAACACACCCTCTCCGGCTTCAGTTACTTTATCTACTCCTATTATAATGTCACAGTTTCTAAATACTACATAATGAGCAAGTGCGGATTCAGCTAAATGAGTAGTTTTATAGGAATGACGCGGTGCAGGAATAGATACTATACGCGGCTCACTCAGCTTCCCGCTTAATCCTTCATACAATGGTAAATACTCTTTTAATGGTTTACATTCAAGTGTTACTTGATTCCGTGTCATCTGGTGCATCTCCTAATATAGGTTGTAACTCTACTTCTTCCACATCAGCTACTGATATTACTACAGTATCTATTTCATCTATTATACTTACTTGCGTTACTGGCTTCTGCCCTAATGTATCTCTTATAAAAGTAAGAGCCTGCACCTTCTTTCCGGCGTCAGAAGTTTTCTTAGTTGCACTTGTTAAATCTTTAATTAAAGTTTCCCAGTCGGCATCAGTAATTGTATCTTCCATGATTTGTCTTATTGTCTTTCTTATAGGCGTTGTTAGTGCAGTTACTTGCCCACCCTTAGTCCCAAGCTCTTTCGCTATCTTCTTGGATTCTTCTTTGGTTGGAGCACTCGTTATCGGATTTATCTTCAAGAACTCTTCTCTAGTCTTCCCTCTATTATTTCCTGATTTATTTGGCATAATTTATTCTCCTTTAAGCTCGCTCTACGCTTGCTTACATCTTACTATTCCTGCATTTGCCCACATTATTACTTCTTCTAGTTTTGTAAATGCTAAAGACTTCTCTCTTCCCTCCGGCACTAATTGATTTATTATATATGCTAATTCTTTAGCTTTATCTCTTAGTACTGGATATTTTGCATTCATCTCTGGAGTACTGGCTTGATACGTGAATCGTAACTCAACTTCATAATCACTCATTTCTTTTTATTCTCCTTTCTCTTAGTAAAGTATTGTTTTATTTTTACTCTATTTCTAAACCATACTACGAACACTGCTCCGGCACAATACAGCGCAAAAGCTATCCATAATACTATTGCTAATGTTTTACTCATATTATACTCCTAATACATTTGCTTCTATTTGAGCTTCTATTCCTTTTAATTCAACTCTCTTCGCCGTCGTGACAACTTCTTCTTTCCTTACTACTTCCGGTAATTTATCTAATACTACTTTACCTGGAATTACTCTTGCAAGGGCACTTCCTAAAATATCAATTCTCTTCATTATTGAGCGCTTAAAGTCCTCAGCCATTTTTACTCCGTTACTTTGTGCACTTGCCCAAGTAAATCCTATTGTTGCTGCTTTCTTAATTGCTGCCCATATATACCCTTTTACATCTGGTGTAGATTCTAAAAGCATTGTTGCTGTTAAAATAATAATAAGAACAACAGACGCAATCTTCTTTACTACTCCGCGCATCATCGCTCTACTTGGATTATAATACGGTCTTACTTCTTCCCCTTTATCATTCGTATCATAAATAATATTATCTACTTCAATGTCTTGTGGATAATTAAGCTGACCAAGACGGACTGCGTTTACTACTTCTAATACTGCTTCACACCAATAGTGATAAGACTCTAAATACTTCTTCTTTTGCTTTACTGTAAAACGCTTCAAATCCTTCTCTCCCGGCGCTTTTGAATTTACATAATCTTCCCAATATTTATCATCAAGCTGATAAAATTTCGAGAAATCATCATCTAAATACTGAAGCTCAGTCCCTGTAAAATCGCCTATAATTGATTTGAGCGCGCGCTTATTTATTTTCTCTTTATCTTCTTTATTCTTCGCAACTACTTCTTCTCTTAAATACTTTACTGAGCCAAACGGCTTATTTTGATGATATTTAAGTACTTCAGCGCTCCAAGCCTCATGAGTAATTACAATTCTACTCGTCTCTACTAATTCCCCTTTTGCATTAAGCTTAAGTTTACTTATTTTACGCCCTTCAAATATTATAGAGTTAATACTCGTAAATATTAAAATTACAACTAATATTTGCACTAAGATATTAAAATACCAAATCGGGTCAGTAAAAGACTTCGGGTCAAAACCAAAGCTCATTTCCATTATAAACATCAACGCAATTGCAAGTAATATTGCAACTATATTTGATGCAAATATAGGATTCTTTGAATTTTCAGCAAGCTTCCTTAATTCATTTTTAGTCATCTTAATTACGCTCCTGCTTTAATGCAATCATTAAATATTCTATTAGAGCATATACTCCTACAAAAGCTACTGGAAAGAAAATCATAAAGAATGCTGTTTGACGCTTTATCTGAGATTTACGATTATTAACAAAATTATTTATTTGCTCCGCTACAGTTATTACTACTGCTTCTCCATTTTCATCTGACTCTTCATACTCAACAAACAACGCAATCACATCTTTATTTTCTTTTATGATTGCTTCTCTACTTGAATCAAAGAATGTTGGAGACAAAAGTTGTGATAAAAGAATCCCAAACACTAAAATCGAAGCGCCTAATATTATCCAACGCTTCATTCTCGACTTCTTCTTTCGAAAATTCTTAAATTGATATAAGGCCATTATACTTCTCCCGTTAAATCCAAAATCGAGCTTTAGCAAGCTGATAGGAGTAACTAAAAACAGCTTGCTAAAGCTCTTGTGATATGGTTAAATACTTCTTACTTCTTCCGCTAAATAATTGAAAGCCGCAGCCATGAATTCATTCTTTATTTGAGCACTAGTAAGACTCTCAATCTCAAACTTAATGTGCGGACTTAAATCTTCATATGATACATTCCACAGCGTATTATCTGCTGTTGGAATATTTTCATTAAGCCATGTATTTAAGCCTTTCAATTGTTCGTCTACTTTCTCCGCCACAGTACTTGCTTTTGCTTCTTTAATCTGCTTGTTTATCTTTACTATCTGTTTTGATAATGTTAAAACCATCACTGCTGTAAAGACTACTGCTACCATAATAATCCATGAATCCATAATAATCTCCTTTTACTCATCAGCTTTATGCTGCTTATTGTTTCTTAAACTTACTGCTAATTCATATGCTTGTTGATAATTATCTTTTAGTATTTGAGCTACGCACTCCATACAGAATTCTTTAGATTCTTCTATTAAATACTTCTTACATATAGGGCACTTCTTCCTTCCGGCGAATAATTTTCTCTCTAGAGCTTCTGCTAATTCTATTTTAAGCCTCAACTGTTTTACACTTGATTCAAGTTGTAATCTCCTGTTCTTTGATAAACCTCTTTGAAGTTGCTTCTCTTGAACTTCTAAAGCCCTTCGGTCAAAATCTACTGAATACGTCATTTTATCACCTCTATTACAATCTTCCTCACTCCTTTCGTAAAATGCTTTTTATCTACTTCTATTTTATAATACGGAAGCGCATCATCATGAGTTTCTCTTACAAGCTCCTCTATTTTATTATCATAGACTTTATAGAATTTAATTGTTATAGGTTTACTTTTCGCCATTATACCATTTCCTTATGTCTTCATCAGAAAGCGACTTCGGCCTATCTACTCCTACTTTTGTATAAAATTCATCGCTTTTAACAAAATCTATATGATAAATTACTGGTTTACCTGAATCGAAGTCAATGCTGCAAAGTACCCCGTTATAATTTTGCCTCCCTTGAGCATTAAACTTCTGCCAATACTTTAATACTCTGTCATCTAAAAAGCATCTTGTATAATATTCACCTCTTATTTTGACTCTGGGCCATGGGTCAAGCAAGTTGCCATCTTGATTCGTAAAACCAAATGCAGTTTCATTAGAGCCGTTAGGTAAAGTGCGGCTACCCCATACTATATTCCCTGTAATCGAACCTACATGTTTTCTCATTATTATATTGAATCCTCTATTGCTTTTGCAAGAGCTTCCGCATCTTTATATACTCTGTATAAAGTAGAACCGCCAAGAACGACTGCTACTCCTGGATAATTAGTTCCGCAAGAAATATGAGCTGCGCGATCTTGCGCTTTGATTAGCGACAATTGCTTTAATGCCTCTAATGTAGGGTGGACTTTAATACAATCTTTATTACGCAGTCGGCAAGTGGGTGCAAAGCCATTAAAATCAGTTACTAGATAATAATTATTATCTTCATAAAGTAAAGTTTGATTTTCTAAATAATCTTTCATTTTACACTCTCCCACAGCATCTTTTATTAAGTTGCCTGTTAAGTTCTTTTAGTGCATTTTGAAGCAACCTTTCATCCTTAATGAGAATATCAAGCCACCTCGAATTTTCTTCAGTCCGCTCTCCGCAATCATTTATGTCTTTCATTATTTCCTCAAGTGTTAGCTTAATCCTCTCATCAATCGTTTTCATTTAATTTACTCCTTTTATCTAATCTTTATTATACATATATTATAATATAAATGATAAAATAAGTCAAGTGTTTTAATAAAGAAAATATAAATTATTTTATTTTTACTAAATACTGCTTTTCATATTTATTCAAATTCTTTTGATACTTGCTCAAATCTTTCTTATACACCTCTATGTCTCTTTTATATAATTCATCGACTTGTTCTTCTGATAAATTAAGTAGACCTCCTGTACCCCACTTTACAGGCTCTTTTGGCGGTAATTTAGAATTTATACGTCTTTGTTTCTTCTGCTCTATACTACGAAATTTTGCAGCTTCTCTATTCCTCTTCTTTTTAATCTTACGTTTTGCTCTTTTCTCTTCATCAGTCTGTTTTATATTATGAATTTTATAATGACAACCACCACATAAAAACAGTAAGTCACTTAATTCTTCATTAAATATTCTTTCATATGTTAAATGGTGAACTTGATAATTTATAAATACTACTTTACCGCACTTTTCACAAATATTATTTCTTCCCTTAGCTACTAATTCTCTTTTAGCTTTCCATTCACTAGATTCTAAATATTTAGCATATTCTTCAGTCATACTCCTAAATTCCTTTTCTCTTGTTTATTCAAATGCTTTATATACTTTCTACAGCTAATACAGAAAATTGCAGTGTTGCTATTATACTTAACTATAGCAAATGAATTACAATTACTACAATTACACTTAAAGCTATATGTATAACTTGGAATTACTTTTACTATATTATCAGATTCACTAAGCATTTCAGTTACTCCTATACTACTTACAGTAGCTATTAACTAAGTAGCTTTATAAATATATATTTACTTGGCGAAGTTGGCGTCAGCAGTACGCAGCAGTCACGATGAAGCACCTAATCGGATATACACTTATTCACTACTGCTTCTTTAGTGGTGTACCTGACTTTGAATTTCACAGCGGTCGGGCTCGCTTGTTATGCTATATTAACAACACCCCTTGTTTATTCGCCAGACTTTACTGGAGCAGCGGCACCTGCTAACATTTTTATTAAGTTAATATAGCAAATTAAAAGGGCTACGCACCCGACCGTACGTAGCCCTTATTATATATCTTAGAGTAACACTCTTTAGATAACTAACTGCAAGACACGGTCGGTTGTCTTATTACAGTACATATTATATAATATTTTTATACAATAGTAAACCGTTTTAGACCTTTATTTTAATTTATTTTATAAAATATTTTATTGTGACATCATTTGTTGCTGTCGCTGTTCTTCTTGTTGCCTAAGCTGCTCAGCTAATTCTTCTACTTGACGTATTAACATAAAATCATCTTGTAGATAATTTGTAATGTCTTCTCCGCTAGCCCAGCTACTGAATATATAGCTTGCTATACGACTTGTTACTAAATGGCTGCTTCCATTTCTTGCTGTTACTGGCACTCTTTGGCTGCCGCTTGCATCCTTCTCCCAAGTACATGAATAATCATACTCTTTCCACCCATTCCCAATCGCAACTCTCACTTGCCGAAATTCTTCTATTCCGAGCTGCTGCTTAGCTTGCATTATATAAGGGTCATAATTATTATAATACATAGATATGAAAGCAACAGCTAGAGGTGAGTCCAATTACCCCTAGCTGCGCTATACCTCCTGACGGTTTATTCGCCGCCCCACTTTATTGCTATTTGGATAAAGAGGGCAACCACTCCCCCAATCCAAAATAGACAGCAAATCATTAGCATTCCTAAGAAGTTATTCATTGCACTCTGCGCTGCCCCTATCATAGTCATAAGACCATAAATAATCAACGCTGGTGTTGGAATCTTTAATCCTAAAAGCATAAATTCTCTCTTACGCAACGGCTTCTTACATGCTTTTATTTCTGCTTCATCTCTCGGCTCTTTTGCTTTTGCCTTCTCTAAATCCGCTTCCCAAACTGCTATTTTAGTATTCGTCTTCTCAATCCAACTACCAAGCCAGAACCTCTGCATTACCAGATAGCCAATAAGCATTAGAACTATGGTAGATATACTGACTTTGTAATACGCAGTTGTTGCACTGTCTACAGCGAAGTATAGCGGCGGTCCTAAGAATAGAATTAAGGCAAGAATGAATAAACTTAAACTTATTGTTTTCCTTTTCATTTATTGCCTCCTCTTACGCGAATGGATTAGCTTTTACTCCTGCTACAGCTGTATTACTTTCATCAAGCTTTTCCATTGGCGCTATTGCTATTACTACACCCGGATTTACTTTACCTAAAACAGCGTTGATATTTGCTACTTGCTCATTCGGCAGCGACTTAAATGAAGCTATTGCAGCTAAAAGAACTTTTACGAATTCATTTAATACTTTTACTTCATCTTTAAGCTCTTCTATATCTCCAAGCTCGTCTTGAACCATCTTTACAAAATCTTTCTTAATCTGCTTGAACTCTGCTTTACTTAAATTCTCAAGCGACGCAAGAGTTGGTTTATCAAAGCTAAGCTTCAAGAACCACTCATTCAGCCTTTTATCAAGCATTGACGCTACTTCTGCTCGGCTAATTTTGCCATTCTTCGCTAAACTTCTAAGTACAAACAATGCTGTTACTATTACAGTAACTACACCGCCTCCGGCGAGCCAAACT
>Ga0123357_10000799_pt1 | contig 31867 bp, 18 predicted proteins | sample TergutEmb28metaG_FD_89873 | JGI IMG/M metagenome (GOLD analysis project Ga0123357, IMG submission 89873) | Embiratermes neotenicus P4 segment gut microbial communities from Petit-Saut dam, French Guiana - Emb289 P4 | ecosystem: Host-associated > Arthropoda: Insects > Digestive system > Gut ...
ATTGACGGCGTCGCCCTTGTTGTTCGTATCGTTGAAGCCCTGCTTGGTGCGGTACAGCTCTTCGCCCGCCTGCATAAGGACTACCCCCTGCGAGGTAAACACAATGGTTTGCGCAAGGAAATTGTAACGCATCAACTGGTCGTCCGTTGCAGTCGGAGCGGTTGCCTTTAGAAAGTCGAGCAGACAGCATCCGTCATGGCAGGTAGCATAATTGACGACCTCGCTGGGAGTGTTGGCGTATGGCTGTTTTGAAACGCCTGAAATGGTCTGCGTTGCGCCGCTAATGCAGAACTTCAGTATTCCCGCCTGTCCTGTCGCTCCCTGCACAAAGCCTTGAGAGGATGCGTTGGCGTTGCCGCCCTTGACGGCGTCGCGGATGTCGCCTGAAAAGACGGCGACGCCCGGAAATTTCAGTGCGTTCGCTACCGTTGCCCGCTGATTTGAAGGAAGCGCGGATGTCCTGTCCCATCCTTCGCCCAAAATGTAGATGCTGGGATCGATCTTGTCTAATTCGGTGCGTACCGTGTTCATCGTTGTTATGTCGTGAACGCCCATCAGGTCGAATCTGAAACCGTCCACATGATATTCGGTCGCCCAGTATTTGACCGATTCTACGATATAGTTGCGCACTTCCGGCTTTTCCGACGCTAAATCGTTGCCTAACTGGGAACCGTTAGACAGGGTTCCATCGTTATTAAACCTGTAAAAGAATGTAGGATAGGTAAGTTCAAAGCATGAACCGCCATCCAGCACATTGGTTATTTTTGTCAGATTACTGGTTGAGGAGGTAGTGTGATTATACACCACGTCCATAATTATCCTAATTCCATTTTTGTGAAGCGCCTGCACCATGCGTTTGAACTCATTGATGCGCACGGTTGGAGTGGCAGGGTCTGTGGAATACGATCCTTCGGGAGTGTTGTAGTTCTTGGGAGCGTATCCCCAGTTGTACTTGTCATACGAGGCTTGATTCAGCTTTGTTTCATCCACCCAGTCGAAGTCGAAAGACGGCAGGATCTGAACGTGCGTAATGCCGAGTTCCTTCAGGTGGTCAAGTCCGGTTGACAGGCCGTCGATAGATTTCGTTCCCGTTTCGGTCAGCGCCAGAAATTTGCCCTTGTTTGTCATTCCTGAATTGGGATCGACGGAAAAATCGCGGTGATGCATCTCGTAGATAATAATATCGGTGGGATTTCCGAGCGGCGGCCGCGTGTCGGCTTCCCACCCCGGAGGATTGGTCTCAGCCATGTTGACAATTGCCGCCCTGTTGCCGTTTGGCCCGAGCGCCTTCGCCCAGATACCCGCCGTTTCGGCAAGGTATTTCCCGTTATACATTATTTTGAAGGTATAGAATAATCCTTTCTGGTCGCCGTCCAGTTCGCAACGCCAATAGCCTTTGTCACCCCTTATCATCGAATAGGTTTTTATGGGATTGCCGCCAACTCCGGCGCTGTAAAGCGACAGTATGGCATCGTCCGCCGTGGGCGCCCACAACTGAAAGATGGATTTTTCGGGGGTATATGACAGTTGATCATTTTGTAACGTGGTTGTATCCGTCAGATTGTCGCCTCCGCCGTTGGTTGCCTCTAAGGTCGTGAAACTGACTTCATTGCCGTAAGCCGTACCTGCTTTGTTAATAGCGTAAGCCCGCGCATAATACTGCGTGTTAGCGGTTAAAATGATGACTTTTGCGTTGAAAGCTCCGGTTCCGGTTCCCTGTACAGTTGTTTTTTTATCTCCCGCCGTAGGATTTTCCGTTGTGGCGTAACACACGCCGCGCTCGGTATAGGCCGGAGCTCCCGCATCGGAAATATTACCTCCGAAAGTTGCGGACGTTGCGGTTATATTACTTACCTCGTCGGTGGTAAGCGCAGGCAGAGTGCTATCCTCATTATTCTTATTCTGACAGGCAGATGAAAGGAGTAATATGGATACTGCTAAAGGGATAATTAAATTTTTCATGTTTGTTATATTTTACTATTTACCATTTACTATTTATTATTTATTGCTGATATGCTATGAAGGCTGAGGAAGGTTTTACGGTGATGCTGCTTCCGGAAACTTGTCCCAAACCGTTTAAGTCAATATTGGCGTCGTCGCATACTATTGTCCAATTTCCTGCCGGAATGGTTATTGCGGCGGGGGTTCCGCTGCCGTTGAAAGCCACAACGATACTTTTCCACGAATCGCCTACAGCGGCGCCGTTGAGCGTATAGGCTATCTGGAGATTCGGGCTGGCGGGAAGAAATGTCAGATTTTTGGCGACGTCCTGCGCTGTGGTCATCCTGAAAGCGGGATGAGCTTTGCGCATGGCTATCAGATTCCTGTAATAGTCATATACTCGACTGTAAGTTTTTTTGTTCGCCCAGAGTATCTTGTTGATGGCGTCGCCCATTGTATCGTATTGTCCGCCTCGGGTGCGGTACAGCTCCTCGCCTGCCTGAATAAACGGCACGCCCTGCGAGGTAAACACGAAAGTCTGCGCAAGCAAATCGTAACGCATCAACTGGTCTTCCGTTGCATTCGGAGCGGTTGCCACAAGAAAGTCGTAAAGGCAGCGCCCGTCATGACAGGAAACATAATTGACCACTTCATCGGGATTGTTGGCGTATGGCGCTTTTGAAAGTCCCTGAACGCTCTGCGTCGCGCCGCCAATGCTTAATTTCAGCGTCAGCTCTTTTCCTGCAACGCCCTGCACAAACCCCGGAGCGGTTACGGTGGCACCTTTGGTGGCATCCCTCATGTCGCCTGAAAAGACGGCGATGCGCGGCAGCTTCAGTCCGTTTATTATCGTTGCCCGCTGGGATGAAGGAAGGGCGCCGTTGCTGTCCCAACCCTCGCCCAGTATGTAAATGGTCGGATCGATCTTGTCGAGCTCGGAACGCACCAGGTTCATCGTTGTAATGTCGTGAACGCCCATCAGGTCAAACCTGAAACCGTCCACATGATATTCGTTCACCCAGTATTTGACCGATTCGACGATATAATTGCGGACTTCCGGCTTTTCCGACGCTACATCGTTGCCGCAATTAGAGCCGTTAGACGGTGTACCGTTGGTATAATACCTGTAAAAATAACCCGGGTAGGTGAGATTGTAGCAAAATTTGGTGGTGTCGGAAGTGTGATTATATACCACGTCCATAATCACCCTTATTCCATTTTTGTGAAGCGCCTGCACCATGCGTTTGAACTCATTGATGCGCACGGCCGGCGTGTTGGGATCTGTGGCGTAGGTTCCTTCGGGAACGTTATAGTTTTTCGGGGAATATCCCCAATTGTAGGTGTTCTGCGTTTCTGAGCCGGCGTATTCGAAGGATGGCAGGATTTGAACATGCGTGATGCCGAGTTCCTTCAGGTGGTCAAGTCCGGTCGATAAGCCGTCGGCTGATTTTGTTCCCGTTTCGGTCAACGCCAGAAATTTGCCTCTGTTTGTTATTCCGGAGTTTGTGTCGATAGAAAAATCATGGTGGTGCATTTCGTAGATAACAATATCGGTGAAATTTGCGAGCGGGGGGCGCGTGTCGTTTTCCCAGCCCGGGGGATTGGTTTCGGCCATGTCGATGATGGCTGCCCTGTTGCCGTTTACGCCAACGGCCTTCGCCCATATACCCGGCGTTTCGGCAAGGTATTGGTATTGTCCGCTGCAAAATATTTTAAAGGTATAGAACATTCCTTTCAGGTCGCCTTGCATGGTGTAGTGCCAATAGCCGTCGGCGGTTTTTTGCATGGAAACGGCTGTTGTGGCGGAACCGGTGGAGCCGTCGCTGTAGATCGACAGGACGACATCTATTGCTGTGGGCGCCCAGAGTTGAAAGGTGGATTTTGCGGGGGTATAAACAAGTTCGTCATTTTGGATTCTGGTGGTGTCTGTTGGTATTGTATCATTGTCGTCGCCGCCGCCAACGTCGGCGCCGGCTTTGGTCAGGAAACAGACCTCATTGCCGTAAACCGTACCAAGTTCGCTGATGGCGTAAGTCCGCACATAATACAGCGTACTTGCTGTTAAGCCGACAACTTTTGTGCTGAAATCGCCTGTTCCGGTTCCGGCTACTGTTGTTTTTTTATCTTCGACAGTAGGATTTTCCGTTGTGGCGCAACACAGGCCGCGCTCGGTATAGGCTGGCGTTCCCTGATCGGAAATGTTGCCGCTCAGCGTTGCAGTTGTCGCTGTTATGGCGCTCACCGCACCGGTAGTCAGCGCAGGCAAACTGTCCGCATTATTTTTTTCCTGACAGGCAGGTGCAAGAAACAATGAGGCTACTGCTAATAATACAACTAACTTGTTCATTTTTAATTTAATACAACTATCTCTAAAAGAGATGAACATGAATAACCCCCAATGAAGTGAAGCGATTGGGGGTTATTCACATTCAATCCTTTGGATTCTGAAACTCTTATTTTTTAATCACTTTCAGCGTCTGTCCTCCGGTTTGCAACAGGTATAAACCTTTCGGCAAAGAAGAAACGTCGATGTTGGTAGAACTTTCCTGCGCCGGAATGGTTTGCAAAAGCGCTCCGCCTACGCTAAACAGCTTGATTTTAGCGCCGCTCACCGTGCCGGAAACCGTAATATCCGTCAGCGCAGGGTTGGGGAATACGGAAACTGTGCCATTTACTTGCGGCGTTTTGAATCCGGTGGCGTCGGAAAGCTGGAAGAAACAATTGTCCACTAACATTACGGGAGAGTTACCAAGACCGCCATTTGATCTGAGAGGGTAATTTCTCTGGTCAAACTGGAACCGTACCTGAGTGAGGCCTGCCGGGATTGTTACTTTACCTTTCACACCCTTAGCGCCGATCCATGCGTAACCAAAACCATTTCCATTTGCCGAAGCACGCTGAATAGTGTCGGCAACGAGGGTATCCATAGGAGTTGTATTAAGATTCCTGTCCGTATATAAATCAGCACCGTCAACCGTAAGAATTTTCAGTGTTTCATCTCCCTTGAGACAGTCATTGGAAAAATTATTAAGTCGCATAACGACGTCGCAACCATATTCGTAGGTTGCACCCGGAGTTACAGTCACTACCTGAAACATGCCGCCCGTTCCCACTTCAGGGATTCTTGCAACAAGATGTTGCGTCAGAAACATATAAGGTTTAAGATTGGGTGCACTGCTCTGAGCCCATGTACTATCCGCCCGCGGGTTTTTCATGGAGGGTGGCGGTGCATTCCATGTATTTTCGTCGCTGCTATAATAGTCAACAAACCATAGTGAATCTACCGGATTCCAATCATCAGGTACAGTAGTCAAGTCTGTGGAAATTGCACCAGTAGATGGCAGTGCAAAATCGAAATTTGATAGAAGATTCACTCCTACCTGAGCATTCATCGACATTACTCCAAGAGTAAAAATCGTTGCGCAAAAAGCGCGTAAAGTAATTTTCTTTTTCATACTAAAAAAATAAATTGTTAATTTGTTAATTATTAATTATTAAGAGACCATAATCTGCGAAAATCCGCGTTATCCGCGTCATCTGCGTTCTTCTGAGACAGCCTCCTAACCACTATCTTTTAATGAGTTTAACCGTCTGCCCTCCTGTTTGCAACAGGTATAACCCTTTCGGCAAAGAAGAGACATCGACACTGGTGGAATTGTCCTGAGCCGGAACGGTTTGCAGAAGTATTCCTCCCACGTTAAACAGCTTGATTTTTGCGCCGCTCACCGTGCCGGAAACCGTAATATCCGTTTGCGCAGGGTTGGGCGATACGGAAACCGATGCGTTTGCTTGCGGCGTTTGTATTCCCTGCTGGTCGTCCATAAGGCGGAAGTAACATTCGTCCCATACCATTACGGGAGACAATTTAGGGGACTTAAGACTTCTCTCGTCAAGCTGAAAGCGTACCTGAGTAACCCCAGAAGGAATTGTTATCTCGCCTCTCACCATATTGATATAAAAGTACCGTGGACTATGCCCATCAGCATTAGCAGTACTTGTGGGTGTGAAATTGCTCAAATAGGTTATACCGATTTGGTTATTTTCTGAGTCCAAACCTAAAATTTCGCCGTCAACAGAAAGAATTTTTAGCGCTACGTCGGAATTAACATCCTGGGTATAATTGTTTGTATTATCTCTGAATGCAATGTCGCAACCATATTCGTAGGTTGCGCCCGGAGTTACGTCCACTACCTGATACATACCGCCTGTGGCATTTCCGGGAATCCTTGCAGAAAAGTTTCCTGTAAGCAGGGAAGCCATATCGGGGTAAGTGGTGTTAAACCACGTATAATCTGCTCGCGGGTTACTAATCGTGGCTCCAGCTGCCGTATAAGTTGGGTCTGTGCCATAATACGCCTCAAACCATGCTTCCGGCACCACGCTCCAATTCGTGGGCATGGAAGCTATCAGCCCGTCATCCGGATCTTCAAATCCTGGATTCAACAAAAGGTTTTCCCCTACCGTTTGAGCATTCATTGACATTGCTCCAAGAGCAAAAATAACAGCGCAAAAAGCGCGTAAAGTAGTTTTCGTTGTCATATTAAATAATTTTTTAAATTGTTATTTAGTCGCTGTTAAGAAATAAATGTAACTTTTATAAATAGCGTTCCCTGCAAAATACTTTGCGTTCTTTGCGGTAAAATACATATTACCGCAAAGTGCGCAAAGTTAAAAACACAGCTTCTCTAATAGCCTAACGCTCATCAGATTTTTTAAATTTACGTTTTTTGTTTACTAAAGCATAACCAGTTGATAACAGGCTTAATATAAGCAAACCTTCTCCTATTGGAGTAGCGCCTATGGTCGGGGGCTCATCAGCCTCTTCACTGTCGCCAATAGCGCCGGTATTAGAAGGCCCGGAATTTTGCAACCAATTCTCGACTCTGGCGCCCAAACTGCTTGCTCCGGCAAAAGCGCTGAAAGCAAAAAACAGTACGACTGTTAAAATTACGATCTTTTTCATTGCTTTTTGTTTTTAATTGTATCTAATGAATTGTTTAACAACACTTGTTCTACCTGATTCAAAAATGGTTTTAACCAAGTAGATATTTCCTTTGACCGGTTGCAGGACTTTTACACCCAGCAAATTGTAGTATTCCGTTGCAACAGGTTTGTCGCTGGACAAATCCACCGACGGCAATGCGGTGACGCCGTCAATATTCAGGGAAGAACGCACCACATCGGGATTATTTGCAACAACCGCCGATTCAAAAGGTTTCAAATCGTATTCGCTCGTGATTTTGCCAAAGTTATTAGAGACATTGGGATTGAAACCGTAAGCATAAAAATAAATTTTGCTGGCATCGTCATTGTTTACAGGGAAATTCGCCACTGACGGATTATAAGTTAGTTGGTAGCCGTTTGTCGTTGGAGCAATTACGCCGGGGTTGCTTAATACTACGCCGGAATTGGAGGTAAAGGTAAAAGTAGCTCCATCGAGCGCTGAGGGAACCTGTAAAATGTAACCGCCCTTCGCTATGGTTTTTGAGCCGGACTCGTAATCGTTAAAACCTGTCCCCGTGCTGTTGCAGGTTCTCAGCCAATAATCGCCCTTTTCGCCACTTCCACCACCGGGATTGTAGGTTATCAAATCGTAATTGTCATAAACCGGCTTATCGCAACGCACCGAAGCAACATCAAACGGGAATCCTACGGCATACCATTTCTTTTCGGTAAAGGGTTGTTGAAATTTGACGACGCCGTTTACCAGCAAGTCGTGGCCTTGAAGATCTAACTCACCGGTAGAAGTCCCATCGGATTGGATGATGATGTCGCCATAACCGCCATTAATATAGTCGGATGCGGTTTTTTTCTCTGACGATCCGATAGTTAATGTTGGCGGTTTGAGTTGGAAGAAACATTGATCCCATACCATTACGGCAGATCGTTTAGTTCCAGCGCCGATATGATTTCTTTGGTCAACCTGAAAGCGTACCTGAGTAACCCCTGCAGGAATTGTTACATAGCCTATTATACCATTGTTGTACCAATTGCAGTAAAGGTACTGTCCATAAGTAGGACTGCTACTCATTCCGGTAACTACGGGAGTGAAATCCCGAATATAGGTAATACCGATTGTTGTCAAACCGTCTTTTTCAGGATCTTCGTCAACTCCAAGAATTTTTACTGCCATGTCGGAATTCATTTCACTATTTCCATTGCCATTATTATCTCTAAAACCAATGTTGCAGCCATATTCGTAGGTTGCGCCTGGAGTTACAGTCACTACCTGATACAAACCACCCGTGCCGGCGCCATAGGTTGGGGGAGTAGCAGTCAGGTTATCCAGCGTACCAGACGGGATCCTTGCAGTAAAATTGTCTGTAAGAATAGGCTTCATTCCTGAATTACTAGAAAACCAAGAAGACGGCGCTCGCACGTTGAAATTGCTGGTGAAGGGTGCGACGAATGGGACGGTTTGCGCATGAGTAATAGTAGTACCTGGTGTTTCGCCATAGTACGACGCAAACCATTCATCCGGCACACTGGTCCAAGATGCAGGCAAAGACGTTTGAGATCCATCATCCGGATATTCAAATCCGGGATTTGATAAGAGGTTCGGTGGCACCTGCCGAAAAAAACATTGATCAAAGCATATTACCGGAGCATTGGCATTGGTATTTGTAGTCGTACCAGTTGGACCAACATTGTCCACATGGAAGCTTACTTGAGTAATATTTTGTCCTGCTGGTACCGTGTACGATCCTTTCAGATGGGTAATAAAAGGACTGCTGCCAGCGGCAAATGCAGGAATGGTCAATGTCGTATAAACAATCCCCTCTGTGCCATCTTCATTTACTGAGACAATTTTTATCCCCTCGGTACCCTTGACAGTCTGAGATCCTGTAGTAGTGAGCCCAAAGTCGCAGCCAAACTCGTATGTTTTACCCTCAGTTACGTTTATTACCTGATATTCGCCACAAATTTGACCTCCGGGTAATCTTACAGCATAATCCCCTGTCCGAACAGCGGATAATGCTTTTCCATTGGCATTTGTTGTGAAAAAAGAATTATCTCCAATCCTGATAGCATTTGGGGTGGCTACAGGACTAACAGAGTAGTTAGCCAAGATCCAGGCACTCGTTACAGGGTTCCAATCAGTTATTGAATTTAAGTCAATACTACTACCACTACCACTAACTAACTCAATACCAGGATTCAACAGGAGATTCTCTCCCATTGTTTGAGCTTTCATAGTCATCGCCCCCCAAACAAAAATTAAGGAGCAAAAAATGCGTAAAATGTTTTTTGTTTTCATATTCATTTCATATTAAAATTGTTAAATTGTTAAACTATTAAATTGTTAACTTATTTTAGTTTTTATTGCGACTGACGTATATAACACGCATCCCACACCATTACGGGCGACCATTTACCGGAAACCGCATGATCATTTTTCTGGTCAACCTGGAAGCGGATCTGTGTAACGCCTGCCGGTATTGTAAGCGTAGCTTTCACTCCGGTGTTGTAACTCTGAGTAAAAAAGTACTGAAGATTGGCAGTACCGGTAGTTACGGGTGTGATAGCGCGTAAATAAGCTATGCCGATTTGCTGTCCGCCGGCATCCAATAAAGGATCGCCGTTAGCTTTAAGAATTTTCACCGCCATATCTGAATTTATTGCGCCGGCGCCGCCGCCATTATTATCTCTGAAAGCAATGTCGCAGCCAAACTCGTATGTTTCGCCCGGAGTTACCGTCACTACCTGATACAAACCGCCCGTTCCGGCAGAGGCAGTACCCGACGGGATTCTTGCCGTAAAGTTTCCTGTAAGTACAGGTTGCATTCCCGGGTATGTCTTGGTGTACCAGTTAGCGAGCGATGCTCTTATTTTGAAACTGCACAGAGCGTCGTGGGTACCGACTTGCGCCGGAGTAATATCAGAAGCCGCTATGCCATAGTACGATTCAAACCATGATTCAGGTACCGATTCCCAATTTGCAGGCAAGGCCATCTCCGAATCAATGGCGGGGTTATCCGCAGGGTCTTCAAATCCAGGGTTCAGTAAAAGGTTTTCTGCCGCTATTGTAACCGTAACTTTTGCCGTAAAACCTCCGTCAACCGTAGTAACCGTAATCGTGGCGGTACCTGTATCAACGCCGGTTATCAGGCCGGTTTCCGCGTCAACTGTTGCAACGGACGGGGCGCTCGACGACCATGTTACCTTTTTATTACCTGCGTTAAGGGGTATAATCGAGTAATCTACGGTTGCCGTCTGTTTCACATCGAGTTGCAGGGTTAATACGTTAATGTAAATTCCTATTACCGGAGGTCCGTCAGGGGCGCGGGCGCCGGTAAGGAACCGGACGTCGTTGCCGTAAACAATACCATTTGGCGTATTTGCATAAGCCCTTGCGTGATAGGATGTCTGTTCTGTCAGGTTCGCAACGGAAACTTCAAATGCGCCCAGATCGACACCTTCTACCGGCGTTCTGTTGTTACTGACGGTAGGGTTTTCGTCGGGGCCGTAGCATACGCCGCGCTCTACAAAAGCAGGGCTTCCGGCGGTGGCGACGTTGCCGCCAAGGGTAGCGCCGGTTGCAAAAACCGCTGTGGCGTCGCTGGTGGTTAGCGTGGGGGGAACTGTATTCTCCACCTCGCCGAGATCATTGCTGTTACTGCAGGCAGGCGCAAGAAGCAGCGCGCCTGCCAGTGCAATAAATAACTTTTTCATAAACGAACACTGTTTATTAATCAAAACTATGGTACCCAACGGAAATAGCATTCATCCCAGCACATGACGGGCGCAGCATTGGGATTATTGAAATTTCTCTGGTCAACCTGAAAACGCACCTGAGTAACATCATCCGGTATTACCACTATGCCATTCACACCCTTAATTATGTAACCGGCTCCATTAACTTCGGCATTATCGACATCTATAGGCGCTTCTCCGTATAAAGTCAAGCCGTCTGGAGAAAGGATTTTTAGCGTCTCGTAGTTTTTGATGGTTTGCTGGCTGATATTATTCAGTCTGAACGCTATATCACAGCCATACTCGTATATTTCGCCCGGAGTTACATTTACTATCTGGTAACTTCCGCCGGCTTGAGCTGCCGGAATTCTGGCGGTATATTTTCCGGTCAGAACATCTGCAATATCCACTCCATTGCCTGTTGTAAAGAAGGCTACATCGGAACGCATGTTGTTTGTGTTATTTGGCGGAGCATTTCCCGGTCCTAACGGGTCGGCGCTGTAATAGGCAGTAAACCATGTTGCCGGTATTTGCGTCCAGTTAGGGGGCATTCCGTTTAATACACCGTTATCCGGGTCTTCAAATCCGGGGTTCAACAGCAGATTAGGCGGCATATTTAAAATTTCCATCGTGCATTTGTCTGTAAATCCGCCATCAACAGTAGTAGCGACAATATTGGCCGTTCCGGCGGAGACAGCTGTAATTTCTCCGGTGAATGCGTCCACTTTAGCAACGTCCGGCGCATCGGAAGACCATTTTACTTTCTTGACGGTGGCGTCAGCAGGCGAGATGGTAAACGCAAGGTTTGTCTGCTGTCCCACTACAAGCCTCAGAGATTTAATATTCAGCGCAACTCCCGTTGCATATACCGATATATCCCTCGTGGTGACGTTGCAAAAATCCGATTCGCCGTCTTCAAGCCAGGCGGTAATGATTGCGGTTCCCTTTGTCATGGCTGTAACCACTCCTGTGGCAGCGTCCACCGTAGCGACATTCGGGTCGCTCGAAGTCCATGTAACGATTGTATTAAGCGCCTGTATCGGAGTAAATGTATATGGCAATGCTTCCTGTTCGTTTACCTGATATGCCAGTTCCAGGTCTTTAATTCCGATTGTTATTCCGGTAGCAACAACTATTACCGTGACGGTAAACGATTTTTGTATTTTACCGTCAAGAGTGCTTGCGGTGATGGTGGCAGTTCCGGGCAACAAGGCGGTTACTACGCCGCCGAGCACGGTCGCCGTGCCGGGGTTACTGCTTGTCCATAAAAGCGGTTCCGTGGCGTTTGCCGGCGTAAGAGCGGCCGTCACCGTTTCCGTTTCGCCAACGAGAAGCGTAACTGCGCTTTCGCTCAGCGTAAAATCCGTTACCGCTACATTATTTTCCGTTTCCTTGCAGGAAACGGCGGCAATCAAAAAAATTGCCATTCCTATAATGAATTTACATGCTGTTTTCATTTTCTTTTAATAATGAATGTTTTACAATAATTTTCAAATTACCATGTTCCAAATCTTAACGTCGCTTCTACGTCCTCTCGAAGTACCAACTCCTCATTTACCAAATAATTTGTACCGCCTTTATTATAGATGTAATTCAGTGTAAATGTTTTGGTATCGGCATCGTAGCTCGACCCGCGATCTGTAACCGAATTTTTCCCCGAAATGGAGGAAAGCGTTACATTCCCATCAACTAATCCTATTTGCAGATGGTCGAGGTTGCGATCGTCCGTGTTTTCCTGATCGCCCATACCTGCCATATCGAATTGAGTAAGCGAGAGCGTTGTCAGCAACCGGACTTTGTTTGCGCTCAAATCGTCGTGGAAATACGGATTGGTTGCAGTGGTATCGGATCCGTTCCATTGCGCCACCCATCCTCTACAGTAATAGTATCCGCTATACTCGCTCACGTATTTGATAGCGATTATTGTATAATCCTTGCCGGAAACGATAGAATCGGCAGTTGTTGATACCAGGCGCAAGGGAAGGACGTAAGTAGTATCCAGCGAACCCGTAAGTTTTGCAAAACCTGTTTTGTTGATTCTCACCGGACAATCGCCCAACATTTCTCCTTTGTGAATAATAAAAGTATTATCCGTATTATCAATAACATACAAATCTTCGGGCAGCAATATGAATCTTGATGGGTGATCCACCGTATTCAACAAATCGGGATCCACCACAAATTGCGCCGAATATTCATTCTGATTTGCGCGCAAGCCACCCAGCGCAACGCCTGTTTTAAACTCCAGATAATCGTTGTCGCTTCTTGCCACAAGCGTTCTGACGGGATTCTGAGTTCCGAAACATACCGCCGTATAGTCGTAGTCTTTGATGTAAGACTCATAACACGAAACGAATACGGAGAAAAGCGCCGCAACAGCCGCATAACCGGCTATCTTTAGTTGACTTCGACGAAGCGAAAGTTTTTGATTTTTAATAAAAAGCTTCATATATATTCAATTTATTTTTTATTTATATCTATTACCATCCTATATTTTGAACGAGATTTTTGTCTTTAATAAGCTCATTGTATGGGATAGGAGATGTGCAGTACTTTTTGTCGGACAGCGCATCACGGCTTTGTACTACCATTTCGTCCGTACCCGGAATCGTTCCGAAGTAGGAATACTTCTTGTTGTTGTCGGCATCGTGATACATGTATATCCTTATCCCGTAAATTGGCGTATCCAATGACATGTTCCACCGGCGCATATCCCAAAGGCGCATGTTCTCAAAAGCAAACTCTATACGACGCTCGTTAAGAATCAGTTCCCTGAATGCAGGAATGTTGTTAAGAGCGGCAAGTTCATCGACATAATCATTGGCAGTGCCGTAGAGGCTACGGAGTTTTTCGATGATTGCTACCGGGGTATTGGCGGCGTCAACTCCGGGCGTTGCACCCTGAGGTCCGCTGTATTCATTACAAGCTTCGGCAAGGTTCATCCATATCTCCATGCGTCGCAAAAGGGGATTACGGTGGAAAGTTCCGTTTTTAACGACATTTCCGTCTGCATTGGATGGGTTGTCGGGATTGTAAAGCGTGTTGGGCAGGTTCGACATTCCTTTTCGGATATAGTATCCGGTCTGCGTATTGCGGTAATCGTATCCCGGAGCGTCGCGACCTATGCTCCCGTCATCGGCGCTCGCCCATATCTCCATCGGTCGTTCTCTACCGGTAGATCCGCCTTCGTTGAACTTGCCGCCGTTATAGTTGATTTGCATTGTAAAGCGTTTGTCTCTGCTTACATAAGGGTTCTGCGAATCATATCCCGATCTCGAATCCCAAATGGGATACCCGTTCCTCATCGGATAAGCATTGACCAGATTTTGCGAAGGATTACATCTTCCTGCGCCAAACCACATTGGCGGATAGTTGTTGTCTTCATAAGTCGTACCGTTAAAAAACCGGAAGAACAGCATCTCGTTATACGAATTTGCATCCCCAACATTATTTACGGCAGCGCCCACTATCATGTTGTTTGTCATAGCAACCATGTTGGACAGTTCAGCTGAGATATGGGTCAAAGCGTCCTGAGCGACATCGGCTGCACGCAACCATTTTTGCCGAACAGAGTCTTGAGACAGGGCATAATTGCCGGTCGGCTGATAGGCGGGCGATGCAGCCAGCAAGGCGACACGCGATTTGAGGGCTAAACTTGCCGCGCCGGATGCGCGTCCGAGATTATCCGATCCATAAGGTGAATTATTGGGAGTAGCCTTACTATTCGGATCGTTTTCGTATTTGAGAGGCAGATATTTGAATGCGGAATCGCAATCTGCCATTACTTGCTGGGCGCAAGTTTCAAAATCGTTGCGCGGCAAGGCGTTCACCATGTCTTTTTCGTCTTCCGAAAAGGTGCGCGTGACTATCACAAAACCCAAGGCCTGTCCGTCGATGGAAAGTCCGCCGTAATTTCTAAGCAGTTCCATTTCCCACCATGCTCGTGCAAAATAAGCCTCGCCCATGGAACGGGCTTGTAATTGCGCATCATAAGTGGGATTGCTTAAATTGTAAATGATACCCGACGAAAATGCGTTTTCCAGAAAAAGGTTTGTAATTTGTATAGCATTGTATGCCGCACCCCATTTAGCCAAAGGGTCGTTGATGCTCGTTTGGCTTCCGAATACGTAACTGTACAGAGACGAACCGCTCTGGGTGGTCAAAGAATTATCTGTAGCGACATCCAAATAGTTACCGCTACCATTGTAGTTACAAGCGTACTGGTCGATGGCGCTATAAGCCTCGCCAAGCATTCCCATGGCGTATGCGGGCAATTTCCATGTGATATCGTCGCCATAATCATTGGTCAATTTCGGTGTGAGATAATTATCACAAGATGCCAATGTAGCGATGAGCATACTGAGACAAATATATATTCTGATATTCTTCATATTTTCTGTTTTTTTACTATTATTATTCAAATTATTAGAATGTTGCGCTTAATCCGGCTGTATAAGTTGAAAACAGCGGATAATTGGTCACACCTGCGTTTGGAACTTCGGGATCAAGTCCTTTTACTCCACTGATAGTAAATACATTTGTTCCGCGCATAAAGACTTTAATCGTTTTTAGCGATGTAGTCAGCGGTTTATCGTATCCGAAAGTATAGCTTAATTCAGCATTCTTCAGTCGTCCGAAACTCGAATTTGCCAGCCAGAAAGTGGAGTTGACAAAGTTATTGGAACCGGCTGTTGTTGTCAGGCGCGGATAAGTTCCGCCGGGGTTAGTGAGCGGATTATAACGGTTCAAAGCTATATCCGACCATTTATTTTCGCCGTAATTCCAGTAATAGTTGTTGTTGAGCCATATATAGTCTCCAAGACTCGAAACGCCGAGTAAGCTCATACCAAATCCTTTCCACGAGAGGTCGACGCTTAATCCGAGCTGAACGCGGGGATAAGCGTTCCCTATCATTTTTTGGTCGTTTGAATCAATCACCTTGTCACCGTTCAAGTCGGCGTATGCAATGTCGCCAATGGTGTAATAACCGAGCGTTTGCGGCAGATGGCTTGCCAGATCAACATTTTTGCCGAACAGACCTTGCGAGACATAACCGAACATAGCGTCGGTAGGCTTTCCCGTAACGTTGCGATAGGCATCCGGATAGATAACCTCGTTGGTGGCAAGGAGTTTATTCTTGCTGTAGGTACCGTTGATTCCTATGGAATAGAAGAAGTCGCCCGACTTGTTCATATATTTTGCTTCCAGCTCGAAACCTTGATTGCTGACCTTTCCGATGTTCATTTGTCCGTAAATTCCGCCATACAGCGCCGAATAAACCGAACCGGCGTCGCTGATTATATTGCTGCGGGTTTCGTTGAAATAGTTGGCTTCCACCCAAAGTTTACGGTTAAACAAAAGCCCTTCGGCGCCGACATTAAATTCAAGCGACTGCTCCCATTTCAAATTAGGGTTTGCCACATTTGACAAAGTAACCAAATTGAAAGCGCTGGTACTACCTCTCAAATTATAGCTTCCATCATCGCTCCAGCGCGTAGAATAGAGATTTTGCGGCGTTTGTGCATCATATCCCAAAAGTCCTCCCGACGCCTTTAATTTCAAATAGTTGACGGTAGCGTTTTCTTTCAGAAAATCTTCGTCGGAGAGTATCCATCCAAGGCCTCCGGCATAGGACATGAAATATTCGTTGTTTCGGAAACGGTCGCTTCCCATAAGCGCCAAATCAACTTCCGCAGTATATTTATCTTTGAACGAATAGTTTCCTCTCAACGCCGTATTTGCCGACTGGATGTTAGCAGTGATGCCTGTTTGTTCCTGCATCTGATAAGCATAAAAGAGATTAGCCGAAACCCTGTGATCTTTGTTAAATATTCGTCCATAGTCCATTCCCATCAGGTAGGAGGTAGTACGCGCAGTAAACTGACTGGTCAAATTGTCCCCTGTGTTTATTACAGTTTTCCGTAGTTGTTGAAACATCACCGTATCTATTCCGCTCACCGGATCATAGCTCCACCGTTGCGCATAAGATGCTATCTGATTGGTGGCGACTGTTTCTACACCTGTAAAGTAGTTGTCGAAACCGAGTTGCGCTTTCAGACTAAGTCCTTTCACATATTGCGACATATCCAGTTTAACGCCGAGCGTAAGTTGTCCGTTCATTATGTTTTGGTTGTATTGTCCGCCATACATCAAAGCTCCGTAAAGGTTGTCGTTACGGGCGTAGCTTGCTCCCAATGCAGGATGTCCGAGCGTGTCAACCGGTATTCGAGACGGATCGATAGTCAGCGGGAACTCGTTGGGACGGGTTTGATTGATTCTGGAGAAAGCTGTTGCATGGTCTATCCCCGAACGGTTTGTCACGTCGAATACACCTCCCATGCCGACAAACGCCGAAAAATGGTCGGTGATTTTCATATCGAGGTTACCTCTGACATTATACCAGTCTCTTGTAGGCGTAGGTCCTATTTTTTGCAATCCTGTATTACCGTTGTATCCCACAATAAGGGCATACTGCGCATTTTCGTTTCCGCCCGAAAATTCGAGGGTAACTTTCCTGTATTGGATTGATTTATTCAGAAAATAATTCATATAGTCCACATCGGGATAACGAAGGTCGTTGGGTCCTGAGGAATTGCGGTAACCTTTGAGATCGGCGGCGCTGTACATTGGCGGCAAACCGTCGTTGCTCCGCGCTTCGTTGTAAAGCAGGGCATACTGATAGGAATTGAGATATTTTGGGAGCGAAATGGGTAATCCCGCGCCTGTTTCGGCTGTGACATTGATTTTTCGGGTAAATTTCTTTCCGTGTTTAGTTGTAACTAAAAGAACGCCGTTGGCAGCGCGCGAGCCGTAGAGTATTTTCGCAGTGGCATCTTTCATCACCTCAACCGATGCTACCTCATCCAGCAGCAACTCGTCGATGTCGCGTTCCACGCCATCGACTAAGGTAACGATACTGTTATTACCGCTATTTCGGCTATTTCCGCGAACACGCAGATCGGCGTTGTTATTGCCAAGTCCATTGACAGTCAAGGTAGCGTTTAAGCCAAGTATTTGTCCTTGGAGCGTGTTGCTGAGCAGCGGTTCCGAGAAACTTGTCAGCTTGTCGCCCTGTATTCCGCTCACAGCGCCTACTAAGTAGCGTTGTTTTTCCTGAACATCTGAGGGCAAATTCACTACATCCGCTTGTCCGGCATAGAGCGTAGCTGTTGAAAGAGTCAGTTTAAGGTCGTTTGCTTCCTGTTTGATTTCATACGTCAAAGGTTCAAACCCTGTTGCTTCTATGAGCAGCGAAGACGCCTCTTTTGCCTTCACCTTGAATTGTCCGTTGTTGCCGCTTCGTAAAACAATAGCGCCTTCATTGGCTGTTATCAGCGCATTGGCGACAGGTTTTCCATCGGGGGAAGTTACCGTTCCGCTAATCCAAAATTCGGGAACGGCGACTTTTCTTTTTTCCGTACCGTCTGTTGCGGATACGGCTCCCATACCTTTCCTGTTTTTAACCTGAGCCTGTTTAACCTGAGCTTTAACCTGAGCCTGTTTTGCCTGAGCCGATAATTCAAAAGTCGAACCAAGCATCAGTAATATTGCCATCGTCGTAAGTAACGCGGCAAATTTATTGTATTTTATTCTTTTGTTCATATTCATTATATTTTAGCATTAATTATAATAAATTCAATTCCAGCCCGGATTTTGTTTTAGCTTGGGATAACGATTGATCTCGTCTTTTCGGAGCGGATACCAATAGTGTTGGCGGTGAAATATGCGCACTTCCTGACCAACGATACTCAATGAATAGGATAAACCTTGTCCGTATTTGGCATTTGCACGGTCGGCAACCGTTATTCCCGGAGGAATCGTATATGGATCAAGCGATGTATAGCCCTGTTTAATACCAACGGTAGCGCCATAGATTGGAGTTGGGCTGGAGAATAGCTGCTCTGCTATCATCCACCGGCGAATATCGAACCAGCGGTGATTTTCACACATCAGTTCAACGGCTCTTTCGTCGCGTATTTTGTTGCGAAACGTTTCCTTGGAGCCTGTATATTCGCTACGGACATCGCACATTCCCACGCGAGCTCGCACCATATTTATAGCTTCCACTGCCGTCCAGTCGTATCCTGCTGGTTTTACATTGGGTCCATACGCTTCGTTCATCGCTTCGGCATAGTCGAGCCAAACCTGGGTTGTACGAATTAAAATTGCATTGAAAGAAAAATCTTTATAGCCGGGTCCACCGCCGGCGGTTTGGCTGTTTGTCCCAGTAACAGAACTTGGCCATTGATATTTCTTTACCAGATAACGGGTGAGTACGCTTCCATTGCCTGCAGTACCCTGAAAGTTTGCATCTCTTCCGCTCTCCCATGTGGCGAGGTAGAATGCATTTACGTCTTCGTCTTTACCTTTAGAATCATTATGTCCCGGATAGGCGAGCGTGTCAGTAACCTTAAAAGTTGATGTCAAGGTGCCGAATCGTTCACCCGGCAGCAAGACGTCGCTGTAAAGACGCGGGTCGCGATTTTGGTACGGCATCTCGGAGTTGAAGTTGGGGTCATCGCACTGCCAGCCTGATGCCGTCAATTGGCATGAGTAACCGTTGATGGTTTCAAATTTGTTTATTATGTTTTGGGAAAGAGAAAAATTCGGACATCCATTAAAACCCGGCCGGCCTGCCATTGTCGAGTTTTGCCAAACGGTAGTGCAATCGCTTTCGCGGTTAACGCCCACCTTATTTCTGTACCACAACGACTCCTGGCTTACAAATGTCCCGTTTGGATAGTAGAAAATATTGGCGTACTGATCGCCCGACATCATCGTCTGATCGCAATTACCTATGTTTGTGTAGTATATATATACCAAACAGTCTCTTGCATACTCGGCTGCAAGTTTCACGAGATCAGGGTCATAATCGGTATATTGGTCGGTCTTGTCGATACCGTTTCGCATCAGGGGACTTGCAGCGTAGAGTTCCGCCATTTCTTTCACGGCATAAGCCGAAGATTTGGTCGGACGTCCCGTTTGAACATCTTCCCACTTATTGGGAAGCAGGTCGATAGCCTGATCCATATCTTTGATAATATAGTCGTTGCTCTCCGAATAGCTAAGGCGGGGCGTATCGCCCGAATCGTTGCTGTCGAAAACACGATCCATAGGAACGAATCCTCCTATGCGGCGGATAACTTCAAAATAAAACCAGCCTCGAAAAAAATAGGCTTGCCCTGTCAGTTGGTTTACTTGATCCTGCGTAAGTTTGGTCATAACGGGAACCTCATCCAACACGCGGTTGCATATACGGATTGCGTCGAAAGATTTGGCAATTACTAAATTTTGGTCATTAAAGTTATTGTTATCGTTCCAGCCAATTTCCGCCGTTCCGTCGCATTGATTCGCTTGCCACTGTCCACTGTTGAGTACGGTAGCCATTTTCGGCGCCGCCCCTTGAATTAATTTACCGGGGTTGGCGCCTTCGTCGCTCATCTCGCCTGTTATATAGCCACCATACGCATTACCCTGCGCGTAGTAAAACAGGTAATCGTTGAGAGCGGCATAAACCCTGTCTAAATATCCGCGCACCGATTGGAAATCGTTGAAAACGGCTGCTTCCGAAACGCCGCCCACGTCGGGTTTTTTGTCAAGATAACTCTCGCATGAAACACTGCCAAGCATGATGGCAATGAGCAAAATATAATTTTTATATTGTTTCATATTCTTATTTGTTTTAATGATTAATTAAAATCCTACCCTCACTCCTAAATTATAATGGCGCAAAGTGGGATAGAGCGATGTTGAGTTAGCCTCAGGGTCGAGATTTTTGTTGAAGCCGGTAAATGTCAACAGGTTGGTTCCATTGATATAGAATTGACATTGTGAAAGGCCCAGCTTTCGGATCAAGCGCTTATCAATCGAGTATGCCAACTCTGTATTTTTCAACCTGAGATAGGATTGGTCCTGATAGGTGTAGGTCGAACCCCACTGGTTGTAAACGTTACCGTTGCTGTATGTTGTATGAAGCGCCGGTTTTGTTGCATAAGCGGCTGTTTCGGGCGTCCAGCGATTGAGGACGTCGGTGAAGGCATAATAGTTGCCGCCGGATCCTTTCGACAAATCCCACAGCATTTGCGATGCAACATTTCTGCTTATTCCAAACACGCCATACCACATCATCGAAAAGTCGAAATGATTCCAAGAGAACCCTAACGACCATCCGTAGGTGTCGCAGGCATAACTCTGGTTCTTCATCTGAATCTGATCGCCGGCAGGGCTGTTTACAATTACTCCGTCGGCATTATAGTCTGCATACATAAAATCGCCGGGTACTAAAGCGCCTTGTGAGCCGGGTACCGAAGCATAATTGAAAATATCATCAAGCGAACCATAATAACCTGTAACGATCAGTCTTGTTTGACCGTTTATTGGTTTGCCCGCCAGTTTCTGGTAGTCGGGCGCAAAAAGCGGATCATTATGATCCAAAACACGGTTTTCACTGAAAGCTACATTTGCCTTTAACCAATAACGGAAATCCTTGCCGATCTTTGATTTCCATCCGAGTTCAACTTCCAAGCCGTGAGTCTTTGTTCTGCCTAAGTTGGCGTCGGGGTCTTTGAGACCGAACCATGCCGGCGTCGTCCTTGTCATCAGGATTCCTTCCCTATGCTCCTGATAGAGGTCTATAGTTGCTGTAAGGTTGTCATGAATAAGTCCTAAATCTAAACCGAGATTTTGTTTGTATGACGTTTCCCAAGTTGCATTCGCGTTAGGAATTTGTCCTTCGGTGTAGAATGGACCGTAATTTTGGGAAGATCCCGTACCCGAACCGAGATTTAAGCCGCCTGTTCCAACCTGATACGTTTGAATGTATGTAAAAAAACTCGTCGTATTTGCGTCGTAACCTACCGTTCCGTATGAATAGCGCAGCTTAATATTGCTAAACGTGTTAGCAAAGGGGCTTTTCTTGACAAAAGGTTCTTCAGACAGACGCCAGCCTACGGAATAAGCAGGGAAGAAATGGAAGCGTTGACCGCGTGCAAACCGCGGGGAGCCTGTATAAGCGCCGCTAAATTCTAAAAGATACCTTTCGGCATAGTTGTAGGTAGCGCGCGTTACCCATGCTTCTTCGCATTCCTGAATCTTCATCGAGGAAGTGTCGTTATCTTTGAGCGCTTCGTTTTCATAACGGTCGAATACCCCCATCACCGTGATGGCGTGTGGACCAAACGTGCGATCATAATTGAGATTCACTCCATAATTGAGCCGGCGTGTATAGCCTCCTTGAGTCATAAGGTCGTAAGCAACCCCCTGTGAATCTCCCTGAAAAATAGCATCTGGCCAGCGTTGCGAAGTCATCGCGTATCCTCCATCCGGAAGCGGCTGGGAATAGTCGTATTTTCGGGAATATCTGATTACGGGCTGACCGTTTCCGGGTCCAAATTCAGTGCCTTTGTAGCGCTGTATGCGCGACTGGGTTGAACTCGAAGTGGTATAGGATAACCGAGCTTGAGCGGAAAGTCCTTTGGTAATGAAATCGAGTTGCTGTTTTAAGTTTGTATCTATAAAGTTGTTGTAATATTTATAGATGCGCTGGCCATCGTCGAAGTTGACATAAATGTTACCATTGCCGTCGCCTGCCACTCCATAGGTGCCATCGCTCCATTTTATTGGAAACACATGGCTGGCGCCGGTGTATAAATCCTGAAAAAATTGTTGATTTTGAACGGCATCTTCATTATCAATCTGTGCATTTGCATTTCCTACACGGTACCCCGGCTGGTTGCGGGTACCCAAACTTCCTGAAAGATTGACGGTGAAAGTAGTAGATTTGGTTAGATTGAAGTCGAGGTTGGTACGCCAATTGTAACGCTTGTAGTTAAATTCCGTTTTATAGAGGTCGGTCGTACTGACTGTATGGTAAATATCTCCTTCATTCAGATACCCGAACGATACAAAATACTTGGCAAAATCCGTACCTCCGCGAATATTGAGATTATACTGCTGGTCGAATCCTAAAGGTTTGATCATCTCATTCCACCAGTCAATAGAGGGGAAGTAGTCGTTATAGGGTCCAGTATTACCTGTAGCAAGAGCTTTTTTCCATGCACTGATTGTAGATTGAGGAACGACATCACCCCAATCCCCGTCGTTTGCACAAGCTTCGCTCCACATATTCATCGCCGTGACGTAATCGGAGAACTGCGGCTTGTGAGTTGCCTGCTTGGCGCCGAAGTTGGCGGAAAAGTTGATGACGGGATGTTGATTCAGACCTCGTTTGGTCGTGACAATAATAACGCCGTTTCCTCCCCTGACGCCGTAAACCGCAGTAGCGGCGGCATCCTTAAGCACTGAAATTGATTCTATTTCATTGGCGTCGATCTCGTTAAAATCGCGTTCCACGCCATCCACAAGGTAAAGCGGCGTTGTAGAGTGCCACGTTCCCATGCCGCGTATCAGAATATCGGCGCTTTCACGACCGGGCTTACTGTCGGTAGCCACAGAAACCACGCCGGGCATCATTCCCTGAATAGCCTGCGACACGCTGCCGACCGTACCCGTTTTCACTATTTCTTCGCCTTTCACCTGCGAAACAGAGCCGATGAGGGTCGCCTTTTTCTGCGTACCGTATCCCACGACTACAACTTCGTCTATCGCCTGTGTGGTTTCGGCCATAGTTACATTTATAACGCTGTTGTTGCCAACTTTAATTTCCTGAGTCGTGTATCCCAAAAAAGAAAATACCAGCGTGGCATTGTCCGGCACTTTGATTGCAAACTTTCCATCAGCATCAGCCATCGTACCTTCAGACGATCCCTTTAAGAGAATTGAGGCTCCCGGCAGCGTACCGCTTTTGTCGGATACTGTTCCGGTGATGACACGGGGCGTGGATTGCTGCACCGTCTGTTTTTCCGCCGGCGTTTTGACTGGTTCAGCATCGCTTTTTTTGGTAACAACCACTTGTTTTCCGGTTATCTTGTACGACAAGTTTGTGTTTGCAAACAATGTTCCCAATACTTCGGGAAGATCTTTGTCTTTGACGGAAATACTGACGGTTTTGTTTAACTCGGCGCTTCCGTCGTCGGTATAAAGAAATACATAATCACTCTGTCGCTCTATTTGCGAAATTACGTCTCTGATGGTTGACTTTTCCATAGCCAACGAAAGTTTCGTTACCTGCTGCGAATAAACTTCGCCGGCAAAAGCAGAAACCATACAGGTAAAATAAAAAAATGCAAATACAACGCTTTTCATTGTTCCAGGAACAATTTGTGTCCTTTTTTTTGAATAAATCTTTTTATTTTGCATACCTTTGTTATTAATTTGTTTTAATGTTACATTGTTACACTTGTATTTTGAAATGAATTATACTGTTCGGACGACAGGTGACGCTATCGTCCGATTTTTTTTATCTTCCTTTTATTCTTTCATGTCTCCTTCCTCCTTTTTCGGTTGATTGTTATTTATTAAGTACATAGTATCGTTCTCCTTACTGTAGCTGGTAGAAGAAAGCGAGGAAATGGAAATCATTACTTCTTCCAGGTTGTCGGAAAGGAATAATTTCCCGGTGCAGGTTCTTGTAGATAGTTTGTTTTCGCTACGGTCTTCAAAATTGATATTGTAGTAGCGACCTATTTTTTTCAATACGTCTGAGATTGTCGTTTGGTTGAAAATCAACAGACCGTCTTTCCAACTGATATACTCGTTGACGTTTACGGTTTCCATTCGGATGTTGTCTGCGTTTACGGTGGCTTTTTGGTTTGGCGTCAGCAAGCCTGAAGCATTAGCGGTTGTGACCTTCACCGATCCTTCTACCAGCACCACTGCATTTTCTTCTTTTCCGCCATAGGCCGAAATGTTGAATTTTGTGCCGTAAACCTGCACTTTGAACTGCGAAGTGTTTACAAAAAACGGTCTTAGCTCCTTTGCTACCTCGATGTATATTTCGCCTTTCAAACTAATTTCGCGAGTACGGCCTTCGAATTTGGATGGAAAATCGAGTTCCGTTCCGGAGTTAAGCCAAATGTTCGTACCGTCTGGCAACTGTAGTGTGGAGCGCTTCCCCGCCGGCACCACCAACCTGTTCATCACGTTTTCGGACAGGGTTATTTCCGCCACCTTACTATTATTGTTATTGCCATTATTTTTATTATCTTCTTTTACCGAGACGCATCCGTTTTTCAACGTAATCAGGGCGTCCTGTTTTAACGCCACTGTATTTTTGCCTGAAATCAGATGAATATCATTTCCGGGCATCACCTGTCCGACTATTGCTTCAATGTTGGGTTCATCGTGCCGCGTCTGCTGGAAACGGAGTTGAAAAAACATTAAATACGAACTTAAGAGCAATGCTATACTGGCAGCAGCCGACCAGTAGATCAATCTTCTCCTTCGCAGCATGCGACGGTGAACATCCGCCAATATTTTTTGATACAGGTTTTCCTGCACCTGTTCCGTCAAATCAAACCGGTTGAATTTAATGGCGTTGAATTTACGGATGGCTTTTTCCAGCGCTTCTCTGCATTCGGGGCGCTCTTCTGTGAAGCGCTCCCAATAGAGATTTTGCTCTTCGGTGCGGAGTAACCTCCATGAAATAAACTTATTGTCAAACAGAAAGTCCCTATCTTGATAACACTTTTTCATCAGATTTTTAAAAATTTAACTTTGATATATATTACTTACGACTTAAAAAAAACTTTGTGGACAGTTTTTTTGTTAAATTTTTTTTTAATGAAAAATAAGCTCAAGTTTGGGGAGAGGCTGGAGAGAGAGGCTTTGATTTAACCGATTGTTGTTGCCTGAAAAAGTACAGATAGAAGATAAAACATGGGAATATTTCCTGCATGTTTTCTTAATTTTTCAATACCCCGGAAGACTAATTTTCTGACGGATTCAGCGCTCATATCCAAGAGTTCGCCGATTTCGTCATATTCCATTTCTTCCATATATCTTAAATAAACCGCCTTGCGCTGGCGTTGAGTCAGAAGGTTTAATAAAAATTCTATTTTTTGTTTGAGCGCTTCCTTTTCTTCCTCTTCAATCATATATCCTTCAATGGTTGTATCGTCCAAAGACACTTCCATCATAAAAGGAGAATCGTTGAAATTTTCAGAAACTACATTTTTCTGCGATTTTTGAATATCAAGATACCGGTTGATAAAACAGCGAAAGAGATAATGCCTCACACTCTTTGTTTCAAATTCTTCGTTTTTTTCAATCAATCTGCAAAAAACATCGTGTATGATGTCTAAACAAGCGTCATGGGAGAGTCCCATTGCCGCTCCATAATTATACAAACTATTGACGTATCTTTTGTATAACTGCGAAAAATTTTCATTAGTAAAATTCATCGATACAACAAATTTTTACAGATCTGTCTTACTCACTTGTGAATGATCTTTTCATCACTACGATTTTTTTTACAAAAGTAAATAAAATTTATTTAAAAACTTTAAATCGTGATAAAAAATCAGGGGTTAACATATAAAAAAATAAAAAAGTAAAACAATTATTCGAAAATATTCCTGAATCGGCTAAAAATTTTTTCTTTAATCGCTTGCGTGGGATGAAAATTAGTTGAATTTTCCATATTTTCCAACGTTTCTTTTTGTTCTTTGGTCAACGATTCGGGAACATAAACAGCTATATTAATCAGCAAATCGCCGATTCCGTAAGAGCTAAGCGAAGGTAATCCTTTATTTCTCAACCGCAACACTTTACCCGGCTGGGTACCCTGTTCTATCCTGATTTTCGCTTTTCCTTCAAGCGTTGGAATTTCAACAGTCCCGCCCAATGCAGCCGTAGGAAAACTCAGCAATAAATTGTAAATAATATCATTCTGGTCGCGAATCAGTTCGGGATGCGGCTCTTCTTCAACGACCACCAGCAAATCGCCGTTGATACCTCCGCGACGGGCGGCATTTCCTTTTCCAGCCATTGCAAGCTGCATTCCTTCAGCTACGCCGGCAGGGATATTCAAAGCGATTACGTCGTCGTCTCTGACAATTCCTTCTCCGTTGCAATGGGGGCATTTTTTGGTGATTATTTTTCCTTCGCCTCCGCATGTGTTACAAACCGTAGTTGTTTGCATTTGCCCCAGTATCGTGTTCATTGTCCGCGTAACATATCCGGCGCCCCGGCACGAACTGCAAGTAGAATAAGACTTGGAGTCTTCAGCTCCTGTTCCGTGGCAGTGGGTACAGGTTACATATTTCTTAACCTTGATTTTCTTTTCTACGCCGGTTGCGATTTCTTTCAAGGTAAGTTTCACTTTTACGCGCAAATCCGCTCCTCGATTGACTCGCTGTTGAGAACCCCGTCCATTGCTGAAACCGCCAAAATCGAAATGTCCGCCGAAAATATCGCCGAAATGCGAGAAAATATCATCCATCGTCATTCCGCCGCCATAACCGCCCGCAGATCCGCTCACGCCGGCGTGTCCGAACTGGTCGTATCTTCTCCGTTTATCCTCGTTACTCAAAATTTCGTAAGCTTCAGCCGCTTCTTTAAATTTTTCCTCAGCCGTCTTATCGCCCGGATTTTTATCCGGATGAAATTGAATCGCTTTTTTCCGGTATGCCTTTTTTATTTCTTCATAAGAAGCTGTCCTGGTAACTTCCAAGACTTCGTAATAATCTCTTTTTGCCGCCATTGTATGTTATTTCGCTAATTTGCCACGACAACTTTGGCATGACGAATAACCTTGTCATACAAAGTGTAGCCTGTTTGAATATTATCAATTACTTTTCCTTTTTGTTCATCGTTTGTAGCCGGAATCATCGCTACCGCTTCACTCATTTCAGGGTCAAAAATTTGACCTAAAGTTTCAATTGGTTTCACGCCATTTTGTTGAAGGTAGCTCATGAATTTATTATAAATGAGCAAAATGCCTTCTTTGACGGCTGTTATGTCGGTCGCCGTTTCAATGGTTTTTGCAGCCCGTTCAAAATCATCAACGACCGGCAAAAGTCCGGTAAACGCTTTTTCGCCTCCTGTCTTGATTAAATCAGCTTTTTCCCTGATTGTCCGTTTGCGATAATTATCATATTCGGCCATTAAACGGAGGTAAGAATCGTTCAGTTTTGTTAATTCTTCCGACACATTGTCAGCATCTTCCGGATTTTCATCCGGATTATCTATTTCCATATCTTCAATGTTCTGTTCTTTTGTCGCAGCATCTGCTAAATTGTCAGCCGATTGCATCTCATCTTCGAAGTGTTTATCCTTCTTTTTCTTATCCATAATTGTATATAATTTTATTTTTATTTCTAATATTCAATTACTTGCAAAACCTGAGATATTTTGCAACTCCAACTCTATACCTTATTATTAGCAAATATATTGCCAAAATTATAGCGGTATTACAATAAAAGTTTTATCTTTGCACCGCAAAAGGGGCATTAGCTCATCTGGCTAGAGCGTTAGACTGGCAGTCTAAAGGCGACGAGTTCGAGTCTCGTATGCTCCACAAAAAAAAAATAATTATTTTTTTGTTATATTTGAAAATATTTTAGTAATTTTGCGCCTCGATTGTTTATTATTTTATTATTACCAACATTATTAAAAAATTTATTAAGATGAAAAAGTATTTATTGATTGCTACTGTAACTCTTGGGCTATCTCTAACAGCCTGTGGAGGAGGACAAAAAACTGAAAGTGCACAACCGGCCGACGCGGCTCAACCAGTTGTAACTGCTACTACTGATTCTACCGCTGCTGTCAATCCCGACTCTGTAGCTACTCCTGCAGATTCTACCGTTGCTCCGGCTACTAAACAGTAATTTTTGTTTTAATTACACTTTCAGGTTTATTCTTTATGAGTTGTTTTTATTACAACTTGGAGAGAATAAACCTGATTTTTTTTGCATAATATCCCGAAGCAACCACCACCCCACCCCGACCATTACCCCGTCCTATATTATTAAATGCACAAACGTTTAATTAGCTCGAATATTTTTATCGCCCCAATTTTGAAATACACCTGTAAAAACTCGTGTATCATATAGTTGCATTCTATTAAATAACTATATATTATGTAATTATATTAATACAACAACCAGATTGAATTAAAAAATTACACTTAAAATTCTACATTTTAAAGATTATTAATTGATATAATAAATTTTTTTTCAAAAAAATTTGCACAAACGTTTGTTTTATTCGAATATCTTTTCTACATTTGCAGAGAAATAACAAATATTAAGTTTTATTTTAAGAATTTATTTTTATGAAAAAAAGTACTTTTAAATTGTTGATAATAGCCATGATGCTATGTATATCATTGTTGAATTCTGTTGCGCAAACGATACCGATTGGTTCGGTAGAGGACTTGAGAGGTATTGGAATTGATACTGATAAACCGATGAACGGTATTTATGAATTGACAAACGACATTGATTTATCCGGTGTAACCGATTGGGCGCCGATTGGAATGAGTGCAGGTCATACCTTTAATACCACCGGCAAGCAGATTTCTAATTTTACGGGAACTTTTGACGGCAAAGGATTTGCCATAGAGAATCTGAATTATACTTACTCCGGCAATTACACCGGAACTACAGCAAGTTTTGGAACTGATGAGCTTACAGGGGGTATTTTCGGCCGTATAACGGGTCAGGTGATAAATTTAAACCTTAAAAATCTTACAATTACCGGAAATTGCGCAAGCGCTTTAGCCGCTGCTTTAGCCAGTAATGCTGATGTGGAAAATGTGTCGGTGATCGGTTGTACGCTTACAGGTGGAGGTGAAGTAGGCGGTATTGCCGGAAGAACAAACAATAACGTTGCTGTTACAATCAAAAATTGTTTCGTCGATGAAACAACAAATATCACCGGTGCAACGAAGGTAGGAGGATTAGTAGGAAATATCGGACAGGCAACACCATTGGCCATAACGAATTGTTATGTGGCCGCCGGCATGAAATGTACAGACGCCGGTACTATTTACGGTTTGGTTGGAAATTCAGACAATGCGAACGGAATTGCAACGCTAAAGGCTGTTTTTGTGATGGCTCAGGCAGTGGCTGAAACTACGCTGGAACCGTTCGGGCCTTCAGGGAAAATAGTATCATCGACAGATTCTTATGCCTGTAGCGACTATTTTCCTTCATTTGGGAATACAAAAACGTTGTCGGAGTTGCAGGACGAGACTACTTATACAGCTGAAGGATGGGACTTTGATGCAATCTGGCAAATTAAAGCAGGTGAATTTCCAACATTTCAACAGCAGGCATATCCGGCGTCCATTAACATCGGAACATTTTCCAACGGCAGCGTATCGGCAGACTACGCATCCGCTCCGGCAGGCGAAACCATTACTTTGACCGTTTCACCTGCAACAGGTTATGAATTGGCTTCTATTTCGGCATACAAAACCGACGATGAAACGACAATTGTTGAGCTGAACGGCACGGGTCTCACTCGTACTTTTACAATGCCCGCTTATGACGTAACAGTTGCGGCAACTTTCCAAAAGACGCAGGCGACGCTCGACGCAGAAGCTGTTGCAGCAGCAAAAACCGCTATTGAAGAAGGCTCATACACAGTGAAACAGACTGTCGCTAATACCGAAGAGAAAGTCAAAACATGGCTGGTAACTGAGATCAATGATTTGATTTCCGAGACAGGCGTCACGGTATCGGAAACCGATATTACACTGAATAACTTTATTGCAGCCGTATCCGCCACCTCCGACGGCAGTTTCGACTTTACCGTTTCGCTCTCCAAAGGAAGCGCCAGCGATATTGCAAGCATGAATGGAACGATTACGGCGGAAATAATAGATGGTATAGGAGCTGCGAAAACAGAGCCGTTGTGGAAGATACACAGCGCAAACAGCAGCATCGAAATTACCGTTTCCGAACCGTTGTTCCTGTCGGTGTGCGACATGGCAGGCAAAACGTTATTTGCCGCTCAGGTCGATAACTGTGTTTCGATTCCGGCAAAATCGGGAATATACATTCTCAAAGGGAAAGATACTGTACAAAAAATAATAGTAAAATAAACACTTTTTTAAAATTTATTCTCATGAAAAAATGTACTTTTAAATTGTTGATGGTAGCGATTATACTTTGCTTACCATTGTTGAAATCTGTTGCGCAAACGATACCGATTAGTACGGTAGAGGACTTAAAAGGTATTGGAATTGACTCCGATAAACCGATGAGCGGTAGTTATGAATTGACGAATGACATTGATTTATCCGGCGTAAACGATTGGGTGCCGATTGGGATGAACACAGGCCATACTTTTGCTGCCAACACAGCAGGCGGTCTTACTAATTTTTCGGGAACTTTCGATGGTAAGGGATATGCCATAAAGAACCTGACTTACACATACAATGGCGCTTATGCGGGAGGAACAAATACTACGGATAACCTTACAGGCGGTATTTTTGGACGTATAGCAGGTACTGTTAAAAATTTGGAGCTTAAGAATCTTACAATAACCGGAAATTGTGCAGGCGCGTTGGCTGCTTCCTTAGCAATCGCTACGATAGATCAAGTTTCTGTGGTTGGTTGTACTATTTCCGGCGGATATGAAGTAGGCGGTATTACCGGAAGAACAAACAATAGCCCTCAAACATTCAAAGATTGTTATATTGATCCGACAACTAAAATCACAGGAGCTGGAAAAGTCGGCGGATTTGTAGGGAATATTTATCAAACAGGTAATATTACTTTTACGGATTGTTATGTAGCTGCAACGCTGGGAAGTACATCTGACGCTACTATTTCCGGATTTCTCGGAGCAAGTAATGGTGGGTCAGTAAAATTAGACTCTGTTTTTGTGATGGCTCAGGCTGCAAGCAATATGGCGACAGGAGTTACCCTGAAACCGTTTGCTCCGGATGGGAAAATATTGTTGACTACAGACCCTGCAACAATATTATCGGCAGATTATTATGCCTGTAGCGACTATTTTCCTGTAGCTACGTATCCCGATCTGTATCCCGCTACAGAAGGCGACCCCAGTTTTGTGAAAACTTTAGCCGAGTTGCAAACTGAAGCTACTTATACCGATCTCGGTTGGGATTTTGATGCCATCTGGCAGATTGCAGCCGGTGAATTTCCGGTATTCAAAGCTTCGGGCGACAATGCTATAAACGCTGTGAACGCCGGACAGTTATGGAACGCAAACGGCTTGAATAACAGCATCGAAATTACCGTTTCCGAACCGATGCTCCTGTCGGTGTACGACATAGCAGGTAAAACGATATTTAAAGCTCAAGTAAACAGTCAGGTTTCGATTCCGGTAAGCAAGGGAATATACATTCTTAAAGGAA
>Ga0123357_10000800_pt1 | contig 31852 bp, 36 predicted proteins | sample TergutEmb28metaG_FD_89873 | JGI IMG/M metagenome (GOLD analysis project Ga0123357, IMG submission 89873) | Embiratermes neotenicus P4 segment gut microbial communities from Petit-Saut dam, French Guiana - Emb289 P4 | ecosystem: Host-associated > Arthropoda: Insects > Digestive system > Gut ...
CGCCATTGACGCTGCGCGCGACGAGTGGACGCGGATTCTGGGGCCGGCAGCGGAGGCGTTCTGCGCCGTCCCCCATTACCATTCGGACGGACGCGACCATGCCGGCGTCCTGACCGCCGCGGATGTGGCCGGCTGGCGGGCCAGTTATGAGACGCCCGTCACCATAGACTTCCGGGGCTACAGCATCGCCAAGGAGGGCGCGTGGGGCCAGGGTCCGGTGCTGTTGCAGGCTCTGCGCTTGCTGGACGGTTTCGACGGCTCCCGTCTCGACCCGTCCACCGAGTTGGGTGCCCACACTATCTTGGAGGCGATGAAGCTGGCCTTCGCCGACCGCGATGTCTGGTACGGCGATTGCCTGGACGATCCCGCGGTGCTCGATTACCTGCTATCCCCGGCCTATACCGATGCGCGACGCGGTCTGATCGGTGACAAGGCGTCGGCCGAGTTGCGGCCAGGCTCCGTGCCGGGACGCCAGACCCCGCCTCTGCCACCGCTGCGTCTGGAATACCGGACCCCGGACGGGGTTGTGCGCGGCGACACCGCCCACATCGACGTGGTCGACCGCTTCGGCAACATCGTCTCGGCCACGCCGTCGGGGGGCTGGTTGCAGTCGTCCCCCACTATTCCCGAGCTGGGTTTCTGCCTGGGCACCCGTTTGCAGATGACTTGGCTGGACGAGGCGTCGTCCTCCCGCCTGGAGCCTGGACGCCGTCCGCGCACAACCCTGACGCCCACGCTGGTGTCGCGCGACGGCCAGCCGGTGATGGCCTGCGGCACCCCCGGCGGCGATCAGCAAGACCAGATCCAGTTGCTGTTCCTGCTGCGCGTCCTGGTCGGCGGCTACACGCCGCAGCAGGCCATCGACGCCCCGGCGTTCTACACCGACTCGGTGCCCAGCTCATTCTGGCCCCGCTGCTGGGAACCGGGTAGCGCCACCGTCGAGTCGCGGATTGGGTGCGACGTCCTTGATGGGTTGACGGCCCGGGGACACCAGGTGGACCGCGCCGGTGCTTGGTCCGCCGGACAGCTCTCGGCCGTCACCCGGGACCCGGCGACGGGTGTTCTGGGGGCTGCCGCCAATCCCCGCGATGCCCAGGGCTACGCCGCCGGGCGGTGATCGGCACTTTGTCGTCAACGCCACCACACCGTCATCCTATGGACCCGCCATAGCGGCATAGTGACGTTTGAACCATAGATCCGGGCAATCTAGCGACCAAACCACTCACTTACCGGTGCGTAACCTAGCTGAAACGCCGATGAAGCGACATTGGATCATCAGGCGTCCTAACACCGCATCGCTAAAGGCGGATTGTTCAAGCCCACCCAACCGGCCCGAGTACAATCAATCGCAGTCGGACACGAGATCGGGGCATTAACATGCGTATCAGAGGACCTCAGAGCAACGTTGAGTTCAGGGCCATGTCGGCGGCATTCGGGCTGGTTGACGCCGTCCACCATTACGTGCCCGAGCGAGCCCGGTCGTTTGGCATCAAGCCTGGCATGACGGTGGTCGACTACGGCTGCGGGCCTGGCCGCTTCACCGTAGAATTCGCCCAACTCGTCGGCCCGGACGGCCATGTCTACGCCGTCGACCTACTGCCCATCGCCCTGGAAGCGACGAAGCGCCGTCTGGACAAAGCCGGCCTCACCGGCGTCGAACTGTTGTTGGCTGACGACTACAACTCCGGCGTCCCCACCTCCGCCGCCGACATGGTGTGTGCCATCGACATGTTCCACCACGTCGAGCCAATCCCCTTCCTGGCCGAGGCAGCGCGTATCACCAAGCCGGACGGCGTCCTGATCTTCTCCGGCGGCCACATGGCACGTCCCCAATTGAAGGACGAGATCACGGCGTCCCCCCTGTGGCGCCTGGACAGCGACACCCCGGAATACTTGAAGTACGTCAAAACCTAGAGATATAGCGCAGGAATTTCCGACGCCCAGTCACTTGCTCACGTAAACGCTTTCCAGTTTGCAGAGGCCCCACATTTCGGACCATGGGCCATCATAGGCCAACACGATCATCGACGCGGTCGGAAGGTGTGGCACCATATCGGCGACCGGCTCCGTGGGCGCTGCCAATTCCAACGCCACCGATGACATGCCCGGTTCGTGGCCGACGAACAGCACCGTTGACAAGTCATCCGGCAGGCTGGTGACCTTTCGCACTAATTGACTACTGGACGCCCCGTACAACCAATCGACGTTTTCAACCTTGGCAGCCATAGCGCCACCGCGGCAAGCGATGTGCCAGGTTTGCTCCGTTCGTTTGGCCATCGACACGCAAGCCAGATCGATCTCGTACTTCGCCAACAACCGGCCAGCGGCTAGGGCGTCCTCCATGCCGGACGGCCTCAGCGGGCGCAACCAATCGTCACCAGTGCCATACGGGACGGCCTTGGCATGCCGCAATAGTAGGAGACGCTTCACGCATACAGCCTATGCCACACACCCGCTGCCTAATTGGCCGGGACGGGCTCCGCTCGGGACGCGTCCTAACCGCCCACGGTGATCTGGTACTTTTCCTGTTCGCGCACGCCCGATGCCGAGGTGTTGATCGAGCGGCGGTAGACCCAGAAGCGGTAGACCATGAATTCGGTGATGAAGTTGATCAGCATGGTGCCAATCAGGACGGTGTAGGCCTGCAGTGCGGGGTCGACGCCCCACGAGCCTTTGTTCAACTGGTTGCCCCACCATGTCGAAAGCGGGGTGAATGCCAGATAATACAGCGTCACCTTCATCATCGCGACCGGCACATTGCTCACCGATTTGAAGGTGAACTTGCGGTTAGCGGTGAAGCTCCAGAGCACCGACGCGACCAACGCTGGCAGGTAGGCGGCCCAGTAGGTGATGCGGAGAATCTGAAACAGGAAGGTGAAAACTCCTATTTGCACCAAACCCGCGCTCACCTCGAAGAAGATGAAGCGGAAGAACTTGGTGACTTCCTGTACCTTTGTCAGGCGGTTGCTGTCGGCGAACGTCGACTCGTAGGCTCCCATGTGCACGGGTAAATAATGGCACAGCCAGCCATCACGTCCAAAATCGTCTCAGCAGTAGGACTGTGAGACGACACCCCTGCGGGTGGAAGACGGTTTGAGCTGACGCCCCCGCAGCCCGATGCCAAAGGTGACCGGCCACCCAGACCACCGGGCGAGGAGGTGCCTGTGCGCTCGGGCCGGCTGGAACCCGCCACCAGAAAACATCAGCAGGTGGAAGACGGTTTGAGCTGGCGTAGGCTTGATCCATGGAGACCTTATCAACTATCGACAGTTTGGTGGAAGACGGCGAGCGGCACTTCGGACGGTTCGCCAGCACACCCGTCGCCAATCCCTTCGACACGAAGCGCGGCCCGGCGCTGGCCTACGACTGGTTCCGGACGAAAGAATGGGTTGGTTTCACGCTGATCCATCACGACCTGGCCAGTTCGATGATCATCCAGGACGCGAAATACCTTGCCACGTCCGAGTTCTACGTCTTTGACCGGCACGAGAAGGATCTATTACAGTATTCGGCCAACCGCGTCGCCCATCCCCTGCGTCTGCCATCGGATCTGCTGCACGAGACCTGCACCTTCGCCACGCCCGCCTACGGTATCGGCTACTCGTTCGAGCCGGACCAGGTGCGCGTCGTCATCGACATCGCTGCCACCAATACAGCCCCGGCCGTCAAGGGAAACCTGACGCTCGACAGCGGTCACGCTTCGCCGCCGCTGGTCGTCTCGGCCCGGATGCCCGACGGCGGGTCCATGTACACGAACAAGATCGTCTACCCAGCATCGGGCGTGATTGTCTGCGGCGAGCGCCGTTACGTCTTCAATCCCAAAAAGGACTTCGCGATCCTGGACGAGCACAAATCCCGCCTGCCGTATCACACCGACTGGACTTGGGGGACGTTCGCCATGCACGTCCCGGGCGGCATCGCCGGCGCGAACCTCGCGATCCGGCCCGCTTTGGAGGGCGAGGAAGAGGAGTGCTGCATCTGGACGCCCACCGCCGCGGAGCCGCTGGCTGACGTCGGGTTCACCCCGCTTGGGGACGACGACCTGTCGCCCTGGCACATCGCTTCTAGTGACGGACGGGTGGACGTCACCTTCACGCCCGAGGGGCACAAGGCCGTCAACCAAAACCTACTGGTGGCCCAGATCGAGTATGCCCAGTGGTACGGCCACTACGACGGCACTCTGAAGGGCGAGGACAGGACCTGGCCGGTCAAAGGCGTCCCGGGCGTCGTCGAAAAGATGCACGCTAGGTTGTGAGGCCGTCAGCCAGCAACCGCGGTGTTTCAAGTTCTGCTTGGGGACGTCCTGAAAAATCCGACACTCAATGTCTTTTCACGACGAATGCGTCAGTAGTGCCCGCACCCGATTGTCGTCGACCACGTAGAGTTTGCCCGGATTGCTTGGATCGACGTACACCGGCAGGTCGGCCAGACCAGCGGCTTGCATCGCCGGGCTTGGGTCGACGGACGACCAGATGATCGGGCTCGTGAATGTGTGCGGCGTCCCCATCGGGTCCGTCCAGACGCAATAGACGTACCAGGCTATCTTGTTGACCATGTGGACCATCGCATTGCCACGCACTGCGGTGATGTGGGCGCTCACCTGCTGACCGTTCTGGATCACCCAGCGCAAACGGCGTTGTCGCATCATGGCTCCGATGGTGATTACAACGGCAACACCCAATAGCCAAATGCCAACCCCATCCATGATGCTGCCGACCCGCCGCGCCGAGCAGGTCTGGGCGTTCTCGGGATGTGTGGGTCTGTAGCACATTTCAACTGACTTGCCGACGGCAAACCGCGGCCCGTGTTCCGTCGTCGCATTCTGGTATTCGGTGCCGTCAACCGTGTAGACCACCACCGGGCGATTGCCGTCAGTCAATTGGGCGACCGTACCGATCACAACAGCGCTTCGCCCAAGATATGATCCCCCGACGGACAGGCCTCCGGCAACGATAATCACGCCGAACAAGGCCAAAGTGCCAGCTGTCAACAAGGCTATGAACCGTTCCATGCTGAAGGTTGGTTTCGGGGTTCGGGCAACCATGGAGTTTGTCACGTCGTCAACGATAGACCACCGATAGTTCGGAACTGTCGGCCCAAGGTGTTTTTCGATTGTCTACAGCTTTGTTGCCGCTGTTCTCAATCCTGGGTGTCATTCCAATAATAACGGTGAACCTTGCAATCAGCGGGTTGTCAATTTGAGCAAAGGAGCTGGAGTGAATGCGTTCATATCGCCCAGGGACGATGCCATGTTCAAGCATGTTTTCGCCGACCCGGATGACACTTTGGCCCTGCAGGGCTTCCTGGCGGCCGTTCTGGATCTTCCGGCCGAAGATCTTGCCGGAATCAAAATCCAGGACCCGCACCAGATCCGTCATCAACCTGGAGGTAAGGAGGTTGTCTTTGACGTCAAAGCAACTACCGCCACTGGCAAGAGTCTTGAAATCGAAGTGCAGCTCGTGAATGTTGACGGATTTCCGGAGCGGCTGGCTTACTATGTGGCAACGATACTGACGCATCAACTCAAGCGAGGTGAGGATTACAACGAGTTGAAGCAGGCGATCAGTGTGGCGATTGCTGATTTCAATATCACTGGTGATTACGACCGCGATTATCACCACCGGTTCCAACTGTATGACCGTCTGCACGGTATCACCTTGACCGAGGTGTTGCAGGTAGATCTGATGGAGATACCAAAACTACCTGCTGAATCGGATGGGACGTTACTATGGGACTGGTTGCGTTTCATCGGGGCACGTAGCAGGAAGGATCTCGATCAGGCGATGCGGGCGGACTCAGTAATCAAACATGCCGGCGATAAGGTGCGAGCATACATGGATCAGCGCAGCGACTATCGCGCCTGGGTGGCAAGACGCAAAATGATCACTGAGATGGACGCCAGAGCGCTCGATAGGACGCTCAGGAGAATAGCCAGAGAGGAAGGTCTGGCCGAGGAGAAAGCCGAGGGTCTGACCCAGGGGAAGACCGTGGGAAGTTACGCTGCGGCGATGGAGCTTGCCAGGTCAATGCTCGCTAGAGGCTATTCGCTGGAGGTGGTTGCGGACCTTATTAATCTCACCGAAGATGACATGAGCGAGTTGATAGCAAAATCCACATGAACGCCAGTTCGGTGTAAGAAAACCTTATTATCGCGTTACGGCGGCTCGCGCTAGGTCGTCCACCTGGCTCGCCAAATATGGGCCAAACCACACCGCGTCGTTGTGATCAGCCCCGTCCACGGCGTCGAAACTGAACAGGTTCGGTGCGTGCTGCGCCACTGTGGCGGACTGCTCGAAGGGCACAAGCGTGTCTGCCCGGCCCGCGAGCACCGAGATCGGCACGGTCACATCGGGCAGATACTTCATGGTTTCGAATCGGTCTTGCATGATAAGGCTGACCGGCAACCACGGGTACAGATGCTTGGCGACGTCTGCCAAGCTCGTGAACGGCGAACGCAGCAGAACCCCCGCGGGAGGTTCAACGCTGGCCAACTTGACGGCCACTCCCGTGCCGATAGATTCTCCGACATAGATGATGTGAGCGCTGTCGAAACCTTCACTGTTCAGGTATCCGACCGCAGCCAAGGCGTCGTCAAGCAAACCGTGCTCGCTCGGACTGCCGGGGTTCCCGCCATAGCCGCGATACTCGAGGAGCAGTACAGTGTAGCCCAATGCGGAAATATCGCGGGCTACCCCAAGCCGGTCGAGACGGTTGCCCCCATTTCCTGGCAGGTAGAGCACGGCGACATGACGGGAATCCGGCTCCGGATTGATCTGCCAGGTCTTGAGCGTGAGTCCATCTGCTGTCGTGAACTGGATGTCTTGCCCATTCCGGTCGAAGATTGATCCGGGGTTGGTCCGATCCGGGAAGTAAATCAAACGGCGCTGGCCAAAGAACAGGGCTAACCCCAGCACGAGCACCACAGCAACGACGATCACCAGGGTCTTGACGACAACCCTAATCACCTGCCGAGCGCTACCAGTCTGCTCAGTCACCTTCACAGTGTATCCGCGCGCCAACTCACCCGACGGACGCCATCAAAAGACGAACGGCACCAGTCGTTTGGACGTCTTCTGGTAGGCCCGGTATTCGTCGCCAAAGATGCCCGTCAACATGTGCTCCTCGGTGTTGATCCGGTAGGCGTACGCCGGGGCGAAGAGCACCACCACGACCAACAGCACGACCACGTTGCCCATCGCCAGAGCGGCACCGGCAAAGATCAGAATGTCGGACAGATAGCCCGGGTGCCGCACGTACTTGTAGACGCCCGTGGTCACCAACTCGTGACCGTCGCGCTCCTGCAGCGTCCGGGTAAAGAACCGTCCCAAAGTCGAAAAGGCATGGTATCTGACAATCAAACCGACGACACCGAGCAGCACCCCGATGACACCCGGCCACCACGTCATTACTGGCCCCACGCCTAGCCAATTCCACAACGGTACCAGTGGTACGACAACAAAGGCAACGCCCATCGCCACCGATACCAGCGTGGTGCTACCGCGGTCGTGTTCGCCGCGACCCATGTCCTTGGTGCCCTCACCTTCACGCACGAACCGCTCGATCAGGAAGAACCCCACCAACAGCCCGTACGCGCAAACGTACAGCACGACCCGGAACCACATAGCCGGGTCAGCCCTCCAGCATCCGCCGCACCACCGGGGCGATGGCCCGTCCCAAATTGGCGTGCTGATCCGCGTCCAGGTGCACTTGGTCGATTTGCGACGGCGCGGCGACGGTGGCCGCGTCAAAGAACTCCACCTGATACCGGTCGGCGATGATCTTGAACTGTGGCGCCAGACGCTTGGACTTGGCCAGGCTGTCGATGAACGACGGATCGCCGGGCAGGTTTTCGACGTCGTCACCCAGGTGCGGCGGCGAGATCAAGAGCACGCGCGGCTCTCCGGTGAAGTCGTCAGCGGCATTGTGCAGCGCCTGGTCCACCAGGATGCCGGCGCCGCGGGCGATGTCGCGGGCCCCCAGGCCCAGGTGGTGCTTCAGATCGTTGGTGCCCAGCATGATGATCACCATATCCAGCGGTGAATGCGAATCCAGGACGGGGATCAGGTGCGCGGCACCACAGCGGCCCGGCTCCAGTGGGTCGTCCCACACTGTCGTGCGCCCGCTCAGACCCTCAACGATAAAGCGGTAGCCGTCACCAAGTTCCGCGGCCATGACACCGGGCCAGCGCTCTTCGTCGCTGAACCGGCGGATCTTGCTCCCGATCGGCAACCCGATGTTGCTGGGATCATAGCCCCAAGTCAGTGAGTCGCCGAAAATCACGATCGTTTTCATAACGTCCATTGTTCCACGTCCGCGCGTATGATTGTGCCATTGGTTAACACGACAGGAGTCGGCCATGCCTATTGGCGATGACGCCCCGCTGGTGCAGATGGACGACGTTTGCGTCGCCTACGGCAAGAACGAGGTGGTCCACAACTTTTCGCTCGACCTGCCGCCGGGGCAAATCACCGGCCTGGTCGGGCCGTCCGGACACGGCAAAACCACGCTGGTCAGCGTGGTGGTAGGCGCCTTGCGCGCCAAGTCTGGCACGGTCACGGTGCTCGGCGAGCCCGCCCCGCCGCGTCGCGTCAAGTCCCAGATCGGTTTCATGCCGCAATCGGAGGCGCTGTACATGGACCTGACCGGGGCCGAGAACATGCGCTTCTTCGGGGCGCTGTACGGCATGAAAGCGGCCGAGATCACCAAGCGCATCCCCGAGGTGCTGGCCCAGGTCTCGCTGGAGGACACCGGCAACAAGGTCGTAGCCGAGTTCTCCGGCGGCATGCAGCGGCGGTTGAGCCTGGCTATCGCCCTGCTGCACCAGCCCCGCCTGCTGGTTTTGGACGAGCCGACCGTCGGTCTCGACCCTGTGCACCGCGTGGCTCTGTGGGCCAGCTTCCGCGAATTGGCGGACGGCGGCGCCACCTTCCTTGTGACGACGCACGTCATGGACGAGGCCGCCAACTGCGATTCGCTGGTGATGATATGGAACGGGCGCAAACTGACGCAGGGATCGCCGGGCGATCTGGCCAAGCGATACGACGAGCCCGATCTGGAGCACGTCTTCTTGGCCCTTGAGGCCCAGGCTTCACAGGAGGTGGCCGATCATGCGTAACTCAGTGGCCCTGGCCAAGCGCGTCCTGCAGCAGTTCCGGCACGATCCCCGCACGGTGGTGCTGCTTATTATTGCCCCGATCCTCGTGCTGTGGCTGCTTTCGGCCATCCTGAACTCGCCCAATTACCGTCCGACCATCGCCGAGGTGGGACTGCCCGCGCCGATGGTCCAGGCGCTTGAGACGGAGGCGGACGTCGTCCAATTGTCGTCTGCCAGCGACGCCAACTTGGTGGACGGCAAACAGGATGCCGTCGTCACATTGGATGGGACTGCGCTGAAGATCACGGTCGAGGGATCGAACCCCGGCCACAGTCAAGCCTGCGTCATAGCCGTCCAGCGGGCCATGTCCAGTTTGGTCGCCGGCCAGCCGACAGCCCAACTCGATGTCACCTACCTGCACGGCTCGTCCGATTGGGGGGTGTTCGACTTCTTCGGCCCCGTGTTCATCGGCGTCTTCGTCTTCTTCTTCGTCTTCATCACGTCGGGCATGTCGCTGGTCACCGAGCGCTCAGGTGGGACGATGGAACGGTTGTTGGTGACACCGATCAAGTCGTGGCAGTTGGTGGCGGGCTACTGTATCGGCTTCGGCGTCGCCGCCATCGTTCAATCGCTGCTGGTGCTGTGGGCCAGCACGGCGTTGCTGCACTTCCCCAACGAAGGCTCGCCGGGTCTGGTGATCTTGACGACTTTCTCCATGGCGCTGGTCTCCATGACGCTGGGCCTACTGGTGTCCGCGCTTGCCAAGACGGCATTCCAGGTGATCCAGTTGCTCATCGTCTTCGTCGTCCCGCAAATCTTGCTGTCCGGCGTCTTCGACCTGACCAACGCGCCCGCCTGGATGCGTGTGTTGTCGGTGTGCTTCCCGATCACCCACGGTGCCAACGCCCTGCGTGACATCATGCTGCGAGGGGTGGGCTTCAGCGGCGTGGCGTTGAACATCGGCATCCTGTGGGCGTTCATCGTCGCCTTCTTCGGCTTGGCGACGATGAGCTTCTCTCGTCGTCAAACCAGGTGATGGATCTGCTGACAAGTCAGTGTCACCACTCAACCTGACCGTCATCACATGCCCCCTCCTACACGCGAAAGTCGACTTGTGCGTTCAGATCCGACGGTTTTGGCATCACAACTCAACCTTCTAGGAGAGGTGAACTGGTGACAACGTCGCTTCGTCGTGCATCAGTTCGCCGGGGTTGACGCCAAAGTTGCATTTCATACGCCAAAACAGCCCGTCCGTCATCCAAACCACTCACCTACCGTAGCGTAGGTGCCAATTTGGGATGGTGAGGTGGCAATCGTTCCCAGCCGGCAACCAGTCTCGCCCTTTCATGACGCAATGTCGCTTTACCGTCCCCAAGGCATCGGGGACGACAGCAAAGCGACGTTGAGTAGGCCAAACTTGCCAATCCACCGTCCAAACCACTCACCTACCGTAGCGTAGGTGCCAATTTGGGACGACGGAGTTGCGTTGCGTCCGACTCCGACAGCGTCACACTAAGATGACATTATGACCAACCAGCGAGTGCGCCCCACCTCAGCGGCGGGCCTTTTTTATCCTGACAACCCGGCCGAATTGACAAAGATGGTCGACGGCTTGCTTTCAGACGTGCCCACCACCCCGAACAGCGCCGTCCCACCCGCCATACTCGTGCCACACGCCGGTTACATCTACTCCGGATCGACTGCCGCCCACAGCTTCGCCCTCTGGCGTGACGCACCAATCGAGCACGTCGTCATCGTCGGGCCGACGCACCGCGTGGGTGTGGGCGCAGCAGCCCTGCCGGAGGCCGACGCGATGGCCACCCCGCTGGGTGACGTCCCCATCTGGGCCGACGGCGTGGCACGCATCACAGAGCTGCCCCAGGTGTTGTCCAGCGCCGAGGTCCACGAAGATGAGCATTCACTGGAGGTGCAACTTCCCTTCCTGCAGCGGGTCCTGCCGGGCGGCTTCGACGTCCTGCCATTGGCGGCAGGCTGGGTGACGCCCGAGGCCGTCGCCCAAGTGATCCAATCCCTGTGGGGCACGCCGGGGATGGGCGTGGTGATCAGCTCAGATCTGTCGCACTACCACCGCTACGACGAGGCGAAGGCGATCGACGGCGCGACGCTGGCTCAGGTTTTGACCCTCGACGCCACCATCAACCATAACCAGGCCTGCGGGGCCACCGGTCTTAACGCCATGCTGCTGCTGGCCGCCGACCACCACCTGACACCACGACTACTGGCGTCCTGCAATTCCGGCGACACCGCTGGCGACAGGCATCGGGTCGTGGGCTACGCGGCCGTCGCCTTCGAAGAATCCCACGGCGTGTCATGACAGACCTCCCACCCGACGCCGGACCGGTGCTGACCAGCCTGGCCCGTCACTCGATCGCCCAGCGCCTACACGTTGACTCCCCCACCCCCGCCGCACCGGATTGGCTGGACGCTCCGGGCGCCAGTTTCGTCACCTTGACCCAGCATAATCAACTGCGCGGTTGCATCGGTTCGCTGCAGGCCTGGCGCTCACTTGGGGACGACGTGACCGACAACGCCCGCTCCGCCGCCTTCCGTGACCCGCGGTTCAATCCGCTGCAGGCCACCGAGTTGAGCGTCACCGCCATCGAGGTGTCGGTGCTCTCGGCACCCGAGCCGATGCCCTTCACGTCTCGCGAGGATGCGCTGGCGCAGCTTCGCCCTGGCATCGACGGCGTCATCCTCAGCGCCCTGGGATCGCGCGCCACGTTCCTGCCCCAGGTGTGGGACGAGCTCCCCGACCCCGAGCAGTTCGTCCGCCACCTGATGCGCAAAGCCGGTCTGCCGCCCACCTACTGGGGGGACGACGTCGCCATCAGCCGCTACACCGTCGCCGCCTTCCATGACGAAACATAGCGCCCGCTACTGGCACTTACTGGACGACGGACGCGTCGAGTGCGACCTCTGCCCGAGGCATTGCCGCTTGCGGGACGGCCAATCAGGGTTTTGTGCCGTCCGTCGCAATTCGGGTGGGGTGCTCGATCTGGTGGCCTACGGACGGTCGTCCGGAGTCGCCATCGACCCGATCGAGAAGAAGCCTCTGAACCACGTCGCCCCGGGCAGTACGGTGCTGAGTTTTGGGACGATTGGCTGTGACCTGGCCTGCAAGTTCTGCCAGAACTGGGACATCTCCACCGCCCGAGCCGAGTCGCTGCTGCGCGTCGAGGCTCCACCGGACGACATCGTTGCCACCGCCGTCGCCAACCGGTGTTGGGGCGTGGCCTACACGTACAACGACCCGGTGATCGCCCCCGAGTACGTGATCGACGTCGCCCAAGCCGCCCGGGAGGTTGGTCTGAGGAACGTCGCCGTGACGGCCGGGTCCATCGAGCCGGAGCCCCGGGCCGATCTGTTCGCCGTCGTCGACGCCGCCAACGTCGACCTGAAGAGCATCAACCCCGGTTTCTACCGCCGCGTGGTGGGCGGACGCTTGGATGTGGTCCAGGACACCCTGCGCTACCTGGTCCACGAAACCAGCGTGTGGGTCGAGGTGACCACACTCGTGATCCCCGGCTACAACGACTCCGACGCTGAGCTGCACGAGTTGGCTTCTTGGGTGGCGACGGAACTTAGCCCGGACGTCCCCCTCCACCTGACCGCCTTCCACCCGTCCCACAAAATGTTGGACGTCCCCCCAACCCCGACAGCGACCCTCCGCCGGGCGCGAGGCATCGCCCTGAACGAAGGCCTGCGTTTCGTCTACACCGGCAACATCGCGGACGCCGAAGGCAGCACCACCTGGTGCCCAGGTTGTGGCGCGTCCGTCATCAAGCGGCAAGGCTATCGCGCAGATGCCAGGGGTTTGACGACGGACGGACGCTGTGCCAACTGCGGTAAACGAATACCGGGCCTCTGGTAAATCAGGACAAGAATCACCCAATTTGGTAATCTGCTATTTGTTGCGCGAACATGACTGGATCAATCTCTTGACCTTCCGCATTAGCTTTCGCCTGTGCTTCTGTCCACAACGAGTGTATTTGGTTGGCCAAATCAACCGGGAAATGCATCAACTCTTCTACGATGTGCTTCCAATCTTTAGCGGTCGTGCCAAGGCTGGCGCTCAATTTAGGTCCGATCTCTTCCATTTGACGCCGAGTGTCCTCATCTAATGTGCCCATGGCATCAAGCACGTATGCGTCAACAAACCTCAACAACGGCTTTCCATCGTAGCGATCAACAATCTCGTTCTTAGGCTCATTACGCTTTGACCAGAACGCTATTTTGAGTCATCCCTTCTCGTTGCGATTCTCCTCCTTTTGACTTTACTCCGTCGGAGTTGTCCACAGGCACTGATCAACTACTGACTTATCCACAGGTCCTCAAGATCCTTTTCGATCTGGCAATCCATGACGATAGTGATGGTTATAGATCCTGTACGAGGCGGGGTCCTGATCCGATCGGAGCAGTCGTGGATACCTTTATTCGACCAATGAGTGACGCATTGTTCAAACACATATTCGCCGATCCAGGGAACCTTGAACCACTGCGCGGATTTCTGGCAGCTGTCCTCGACCTGCCACCAGAGGATCTCGAACAGATAAGGCTGCCGGATCCTCACATCAAAAGAGACCGGCCAAACGGCAAAGAGGTCATCTTCGACGTCCTTCTAACCACTACGAGCGACCGGGATATCGACATTGAGGTACAGTTGCGCAAGGGTAGTAGCTTTCTGGAGCGCACCACATATTACGCATCTCTTATGCTGACTAGGCAATTGGACGCGGGCGACGACTATGACAAGCTGAGACAAGCAATCACAATTGCCATTGCAGATTTTGTGTTGACCAGCGAAATCGACAGCGACTATCACCACCGATATCAACTGTTCGACCATGAACATGGCCACCTGCTGACGGATGTTCTCGAGGTACACCTGCTTGAGATACCAAAATTGCCACACGAATCCGATGGGACGCTATTATGGCCTTGGCTGCGGTTCATTGGGGCGCACGACCAAGATGAGATGGAGCAGGCCATGTCATTCAGTACAACAATCAGCGAGGCCGGCGCGAAGGTTCGGTCCTATTTGAAGCTGCGTCGTGACCGACGATATTGGCGCGCCGTTGCGAAGCGCCTGAGAAAGCTCGACGAAAAAGATGCACTTAAGACTGCCCAAAGAGATGCCAGAGCTGAGGGACTCGCCGAAGGTAGAGCCGAAGGCCTAGCCGAAGGTTTAGCCGAAGGTTTAGCAGAAGGTAGAGCCGAAGGTTTAGCTGATGGTGGTCGCACCAAACAGTTGGAGCTTGCTCATGCCATGCTTACCAAAGGCTACACACCCGAGACCGTCGCCGAACTGACCCAACTAACCATCGAAGAGGTCGCAGCCCTGGTACGTCCACCTCGGATTCCATGATCTTGCCCACCGCCATTGGCTTCTGACGTGTGTCAGGTGGCGCCAGCAATCACAGCAGAAACCATTGCCAGCTATGTGGGCGTGCTTGAGCGATTGTTTGTGGTTGAGAAGCAATTGGCTTGGACGCCAGAACTTCGTTCTCGAGCCAGACTTAGGACGTCCGCCAAGTTGCATCTCGCCGTCGCCAACCGGTGCTGGGGCGTGGCATACACGTACAACGACCCGGTGATCGCCCCCGAGTACGTGATCGACGTCGCCCAAGCCGCCCGGGAGGTTGGTCTGAGGAACGTCGCCGTGACGGCCGGGTCCATCGAGCCGGAGCCCCGAGCGGACCTTTTCGCCGTCGTCGACGCCGCCAACGTCGATCTGAAAAGCATCAACCCCGATTTCTACCACCGCGTGGCGGGCGGACGTCTCGAAGTGGTCCAGGACACCCTGCGCTACCTGGTCCACGAGACCAGCGTGTGGGTCGAGGTGACCACTCTGGTGATTCCGGGCTACAACGACTCTTATGCTGAGCTGCATCAACTTGCTTCTTGGGTGGCGACGGAACTGGGCCCGGACGTGCCCTTCCACTTGACCGCCTTCCACCCGTCCCACAGAATGTTGGACGTCCCACCGACCACCGCCACGACCATCCGTCGGGCGCGATGTATCGCTCTGGAAGAGGGCCTGCGTTTCGTCTACACCGGAAACATCGCGGACGCCGAAGGCAGCACCACCTGGTGCCCGGGTTGTGGCGTGTCCGTCATCAAGCGGCAAGGCTATCGCGCAGATGCCAGGGGTTTGACGACGGACGGACGCTGTGCCAATTGTGGCAACCTGATACCGGGACTTTGGCACTAGTGCAGGAACTGTACCTAATCAAACACCGCAGGCTACCTTGTAGCAATTGAGCGACATAATTGCTCCCGTCAAGCAAGTATCAGGTCAGAAACTACCACCTAATCGCTGGGGTGACAGACAAGTGGCCTGTTTAGGTGACGCAATTTCATGGCCACACTCGACTTGATAACGATTCTGGCCCCGTCACGCAGATCAAGACTGTGAGCGTACTAGACTTGACAACGATCATGATTGATGAAGATCATGACGATTTTCGATCTGATAGGGGTTTGAAATGCGTTATCGGACACTTCCACTGCTGACTGCTGGTGCGGTGATGTTGGCGGGTATGACATTCGGGCAATCGGTAGTTGCCGAGGCAGTCACATCACCCAGTTCGGTGGCTGCCACCTTGGCCGCTGCGCGCGATGCCTATTTCGCGAATTGGGTTCCGACGCAGGGTGTGTCGCTGGGTTGGACGGGCAATACCGGTGGGTGTGTAACTGGCGATATCTCAACTTAGGCCGCCAGTGCGATCCTCAGCGCCGTTAATTACGTCAGATCGGTGGCTGGAGTCGCTCCCGTGACGCAGAGTACTAGCCAGACGATCAACGCCCAAGCTGCAGCTTTAATGGTTGATGCGACAGGTGGTACAACGTTCGCCTTCCCAAACAATGATCCGCACACCAGAACTGGTAGTGGCTGGCTGTGTCCATCACCCGAAGGACAGGCTTCTGGAGGATTTGAGGTCATTGCTCTGGCCAACCCCGGCTATGCGGCGAACGCTGTCGCCCCAGTCCCGCAATTGGTAGCCGACAGTGGCGTGTCGAGCCTTGGCCACCGCTCTAACATCCTGCTGACTCAAACCTCCGAGGTGGGGATCGGCGAGTCCACCCACGTCAATGTCATGCAGTTCGTGGCCAACTGGAGTTTGACGGCATCTACAGACACTGCTTGGCCCGCACCTGGTTACACCCCGTACGAAGTGGCATCCACTACTACCGCCAATATTTGGGCGTTCTACCCTTCAACCGGTGATGCCTCTGCCGCGACTATGACCGTCACCAAGAATGGTTCAGCTGTCACCACCAGCCGCTATGGCTCTCCGTGGAATCCCACCCAACGAGGCACAACAACAGCATTGGCGTGGACGATGCCCGCTCTCGTCAAACCAGCGGCGGGCACCACAGATGACTACAAGGTGAAAATCAGTGGCATCACCGGTCGCACCGAGACCAGTACCACTTATGACGTCTACATTTTCAACGCCGCCGAAGTCACGATCGGTTCGGTGGCAATCAGTGGTAGTCCACAGTTCGGTCAGACCTTGACCGCAACTGTCTCCGGGGTGTCGCCAGTTGGGGCCTCGCTGTCATATCAGTGGAAACGCAACAATACGGCCATCACCGGTGCCACTGCCAACACTTATACGCTGACGGCTGCTGATGCGGGCGCCAATGTGACGGTGACCGTAACAGGTGCATATTCGCAGGCTGGCTTGACCTTCACTCCCGCCACCGTCACGTCGTCACCCCTCGCGATACCAGCGTTACCAGTGGTCGCTCCAGGCACGGTGACCATTTCCGGACTCCCGCAGGTTGATCAGACGTTGACGGTTAGCGCTAGTGGGTGGACGCCCACGGGTCTCTCGCTGGCATATCAGTGGTATGCCGGAGGTGTTCTGATACCAGGAGCCACTGGGACGATTTATGTGCCGACGGCTGGTGACGTCGCCAAGTCCGTATCTGTGACGGTGACGGGATCGATGAGCGGTTATACGAGCGCCAGCAAGTCAGCATCAGCCGGGATCATCCTGCCGCCGGACCTAGTCGCCGGTCCGTCCGTCATTGGCCTCGGGACGAAGGCCGGGCAGGCTATGCCGGTGATCGTGGAAGGTTTCCAGTCCGGTGAGTCGGTTCGGGTGTCTTTGGAGGGGCCGTTGAAGGCGACCTTGGGGACGGTCGTGATGGACAATATGGGTGAGGCAGCGGCTTCTTTCAAGGTACCGGTGAACCTGGTTTCTGGGACGTACACATTGTCAGCAGTTGGTTTGTCGAGCTCCTATTCTGCGACCTACACGATCAAGATCACCGGTACCGGCGGTTATGTTTTGTTGAAGCTGAACGCTAATGGCGGCAAGGTTTCGGTGCCCGCCAAGTCGGTGGCCTATAAGGGTAAGTACGGAACGTTGGCCAAACCCACTCGAGCTGGTTATACGTTCACTGGCTGGTACACGGCTAAGTCAGGTGGCTCGAAAGTTACCAGCGCCACGAAGATGACGACGAAGACCACCAAGACGATCTATGCGCATTGGAAGGCGAAGTCATACAAGGTGAGCTTCAACGGTAATGGCGGCACAGTTAGCAAGAAGTCGAAGACCGTGACGATGGGCAAAGCGTATGGCACTTTACCGAAAGTGTCGGCACGCACGGGGTACACCTTCGCTGGCTGGTACACATCGAAGACCGGTGGTACGAAGGTGTCGTCTAGCACCAAGTTTGTCAGTGCCGCCAACCAAACGCTGTATGCGCACTGGACTGCCAAGTCGTACACGGTGAATCTGAATCCGCAGTTGGGGACGGTGACACCAACCAGCATCAAGGTGACATACAACTCGACTTATGCCGGTCTACCGGATCCCTCGCGTAGCGGTTATGCTTTCGTTGGCTGGTATACCAAGGCCACCGGCGGAACCCTGGTGACCACATCTTCCATCGTCAAGATAACGGCCACACAGACCCTGTATGCGCACTGGGGAATCTAGTAAGCATCCTCCTCGCCATGCGTCAGCCACGCGATGACCGGGAAGCCACCATTGCGATGCAAGACGAGGTTATTGTTGGCTTGAGTTTGCCATACCCGTACTCTGCTCGTGGCTGTCGCGCGCGGACCCGAATGCCTAACAGGTGGTATACTGAGTTTGTTAGGTTTGGAGACGGCGTTGATCTCTCAGCCTCGGGATCTTTGTTGCTAGTCTCCGAACGTACTTGGGAATGCAATTCCTATCGAAAGGAGTATAGGATGCAAGTGATAACACCAAGGGACTCTCTCTCTCTAGACGAAGAGTTCTCCTAACAGGGGCATTATCTATCTCTCTGGTTTCCAGCTTGGTAGTTATGAATGCTCCAATGGCATATGCAACATATTGGGACGGTGGAATGGCCTCCGCCGTGTTCACGGTGAAAAACTACTCATATAACTCACAATGGCAACCTGGAATGGATGCTGCACTCGCAGCCTGGAATGCCACGGCTACAAAGGCATCAATCACCAAGTCTAGTAGTTCCAAAAACATAATCACATCTGCTCAGTTCAATGCGACGTGGTTCGGCTATTACACATGGTACGGAACAAAACTACTCGGACGCACATTTACTATTGAATTGAACGCGAAAACAATAGTGGCCCAGCAAGCAAAATACCCCGGATCCGGTCAGGCTAATTGGGTTACGGGCGTTTTTGTCCACGAACTCGGCCATGCGCTTTCACTAAAGGACAATCCCGCAACGTCTCAATCGAGCATAATGACATACCGAAACGACTACACAGTGTGGATGAAACCTCAAGCATACGACATTAGCGATGTTAAATCGATATACGGATAGGAGAATCAGTATGTTTTCACGAAAAGCGCTCTCAGCTACGGCAGCCATGTTCATAACCATTGGGTTTTTGGCATCCGCCTGCGCAGCGCAGAATACAGTAGGTATTGCAGCAACTTATCCTGAGATGGCAACAGCGCAAATCCTCTATGCGCAGGCATCAACAGTGATAATTGGAACAGTCAGTCAGAGTAAGGCTCAGCAAATTGACATTGCCGACCATACTCCTACAGATGACCCACAGCTTAATCCAGGAGGTGACAGCAATCCTGTTTATGCACCTTACACCATACATCAAGTCAAAATAACGCGAGTGGTTAAGGGAAATGTCAAAGTTGGTGACACAATATCCGTGGGGGAACTCGGCGGTGTTATCGGTAACACTAACTATAAAACGGACGAAGGTATCCTGATGCAGGACGGCAAGACATATCTACTGTTTTTGCAAAATTTTGCTAATGCACCGTATGGCTTGCTGAACCCGGTTGAATCAGTCTATCAGGTATCAGGTAGCCGAGCTCTTCAAAAAGACGCTCGCAACCATCTGAACACATCTGACGTACAACAAGTCACAAACATGTGAGTTATCATTCTGACTGATATTGCTCAATGACCATCTGCAATAGACCAGAGATGATGACCTCTAGATTTGGCGAGCGCTATTACACTGTTTGTGATAACGCTCGCCAAACATGAGGGCTGCTTGGTAGCAAGTTTCGATGCATCTTGGTTCAGGTCTGTATATGCCTGGTAGTTTAACGCTGTCGTTTAGCCCTTGCCCGTACCTCCACGTGGACCGGGCTCCTAGTGACACCGAACTCTTCCCTTATGCGCCGATCCACGAACCGCACATATTGCGACTCCATCTGGCCCGTCGCGAACAGCACGAAGGTCTGGGGGCAGGCGTGCGCCTGTGTATCGAACAGAATCCTCGGACGAGCGTAGAGTTCGACGCCAGAAGGCTGTTCCGCTCACTGCTGTGAAGTTGACTCCAGGATGGTTGCCCTAGCGGAGTGAAAGTAACAGCAAATCGGCTCACACGGCCGAGTGGCGTAGTCCGGCGTGAAGATCATTCCGCAATATGTGTCTTAGAATGTCTGCAATTATCGTCTTAGAAAACCCGCAAATCTCGTCTTAGTGATAGGATATTCGCATGGACACTTCTGTTACTCTTGGTCACGCCTACCGACCACGGGTTATCGATTCCCAGGTGACTGAGTCGCTGTCTATTGCGGGAGCGGTTCTGATCGAGGGTCCCAAAGGCTGTGGGAAGACGATGACCGGCATGAACGCTGCGGCGTCGTATGCCCTTCTTGACGATCCGACGACAGCGGAATTGGTACAGATCGCTCCCGAAGCCGTACTGGACGGTGTCAGACCGAGGCTCCTAGACGAGTGGCAGTTGGCACCCCAATTATGGAACCTGTTGCGTCGCCAAGTCGATGCCGCACCCGAAAAGGGCTCGTTTCTGCTGACTGGCTCGGCGGTACCAGCAGATGACGCTACACACCACACTGGGGCTGGGCGAATATTGCGTCTGCGTCAACACACGTTCGCTTGGTGGGAGCATTCAGGTGAGCCCCGCACAGGAGGAGTCAGTCTGGCCGACTTGTTTGAAGGACGTCTCCCAAATGCTGATTTAACAGCGCCATTGTCCTATTCGGAGGTCATCGACCGGCTTTTGCGTCCTGGTTTCCCGGCGTTGTCCGACTTGAAACCGTCACAGGGACGGCGAATGCTGCAGGCTTACATTGATGAGATCGCCCGAGCCGACGCCCCCCGGCTAGTCGACTTGCGCCACGACCCTGCCGTCATCCGGCAATTGATCGCTGCGATCGGGCGTTCAGCTTCCTTAGAGGTTTCATACACCACATTGGCTTCTGACGTGCGTCAGGTGGCGCCAGCAATCACAGCAGAAACCATCGCCAGCTATGTCGGCGTGCTTGAGCGATTGTTTGTGGTTGAGAAGCAATTGGCTTGGACGCCAGAACTTCGTTCTCGAGCCAGACTTAGGACGTCCGCCAAGTTGCATCTCGCCGATCCGGCTTTGGCTGCCGCAGCGATTGGGGCCAGCTCTGAGCGTCTTCAACGTGACCCCAATACGGTTGGGCTACTCTTCGAAAGCGCCGTATTCCATGATTTGCAAGTGCTATCTGGTGAGTTGGGGGCCGATATCCGTCACTACCGGGACTCCAACGGACATGAAATCGACGCTGTGATCACGCTGCCTGACGGTCGATGGGCGGCGGTCGAAGCCAAGCTGGGAGGTGGGCAAGTACCAGCCGGCGCGCAATCTCTAAAGACGGCAACCGAACAATTGGACTACAGCGTTGTACCTGAACCCGCATTCAGACTTGTCATCAGTGGAACGGGATTGACGTACGTAATGTCAGAGGGAACGATCACTTGCCCGCTATCGGCGCTGCGACCCTGAACCAGATTTGCATTACATCGACTGATTATCATCAACATATGGTGGGGCGTCGTCCTTACTTTGGCGTCTCCAGTACGTCATGGCAAGCGCAACGACCGGCACAGCCATCGAGCTTGCAATTGCAGTCAGAAATACAACTACTCCATGATTTGGAATGGCGATGGCCGCCAAAATAGCCTCAGGAAGACAGTTCCTTCAGACGAAACACCCACAGCGCGCACATCACCGCTGCCGCTTCGCCCGAGCCCGGACCTCCACGTGGACCGGGCTGCCGGCGAAGCCGAATTCTTCGCGCAGCCGACGCTCAACGAAACGCACGTACTGCGGGTCCATCTGCCCCGTTGTGAACAGCACAAACGTCGGGGGGCAGGCATGCGCCTGAGTGGCAAATAGGATCCGCGGCTGCTTGCCCGACCTCACCGGGTGCGGGTGTGCCGCCACTATTCGCGCCACGAACGTATTCAACTGCCCGGTGGACACCCGCGTCGACCAGCCGTCCAACGCCGTCTCAATCGCCGCTCCCAATTTGTCGACGCCCCGGCCCGTCAGCGCCGAGATGTTGACGCTCGGTGCCCACGCCCACGCCCCCAGATCCCGCTCAATCTCGCGGTTCAGATACCGCCGCCGCTCGTCATCCGTCAAATCCCATTTGTTGAAGGCCAGCACCAGCCCGCGACCGGCCTCTTCCACGTGATCCAGAATCCGCAAATCCTGCTCCGACACCGGCTCACTGGCGTCCACAACCACGACGCACACATCCGCCCGCTCGATCGCCGACTGCGTGCGCAACCACGCATAAAACTCCGAACCCGACGACTGGTTGACGCGCTTGCGAATCCCAGCGGTATCCACCAGCTGATAAACCTGGCCGCCGATTTCCGCCAACTCGTCCACCGGATCCACCGTCGTACCAGACACCTCCGACACCACCGACCGCTCGTGCCCCACCACCCGGTTTAGCAACGACGACTTGCCCACATTCGGCTTGCCGACGATGGCCACGCGCGGGAATTCGTCCCCACCTTCGTCGTCCCCCGCATCCTCAGCCGGCAAAGCCTCAAGCAAGGCATCCAACATATCGCCACTGCCCCGCCCGTGCAGCGCCGACACCGGCCACGGCTGCCCCAGCCCCAGATTCCACATCGTGGCGGCATCCGCCTCGCCGCGCATGTCGTCCACCTTGTTCGCCGCCAGCACCACCGGCTTCCCGGCTGCTCGCAGCACGCGCACCACGGCCTGATCCTCGTCCGTCGTCCCCACCGTCGCGTCCACCACGAAAATCACGGCGTCTGCCAATTGGATCGCCGTCTCGGCCTGCTCGGCGATGCTGGCCGCCATGCCCGTGGCGTCCGAAATCCAACCGCCGGTGTCGACCAGCACGAAATCGCGACCGCCCCACTCCGCGTCGTAACTGACGCGGTCGCGCGTGATCCCCGGCGTGTCCTGGACGACGGCTGCCCGCCGTCCCAAAATCCGGTTGACCAGCGTTGACTTGCCGACGTTCGGACGACCGACGACGGCGACGATAGGACGGCTACTTGTATCTGACACGATCAATATCCGATCTGCTTGATCAATTCTTCCAGAGCGCCGGTCTTGTTCAGCGGCGCCCACCCGAATAACACCGTACCGCCGAGCTGGATCACCACCCAATACTCGCCACTATTCTTCAGTGTGTATTTCTGGTAGCCGTCCTGGGTGACGGTCGTCTCCTCGGCCCCGGGGAGCTTGAGCCCCTGGACATTGTCGAGATTGGTGTCGTAAACCGCCGTGGCAAAATCGTCGCTCAACACCTCGAAGAAATCCACCTCGCTGGAATCGTTGGCCGCTCTGATAACGGCGACCACATACGTTTCGTCGGTGTATTGATCGGTCAGGTCGGTCGTCCGGAACGACAATCCCTGCGCGACTGCAGTGAATTGGTCAGACGTCACCGCAGCCTTGGGTTTGGCGCCACAACCCGTCACCAAGCAAGCCGCCGCCGCAATAACCGCCACCGCGCCCCACCACTGCTTTTTCATGATGGCACCAGCCCGATTATAACGTCCGCCACCTCATCGATGGTCATGTATGTCGAATCGATCAGCGTCACACCCTCCGCGGGCGCTTCGAATTGGGAGACGGTCGCGTCGTCGCGGTCGCGCCGCACCACTTGGTCGCGCAATTCCCCCGGTGTCAGCACCCCACCCATCTGGTTGTCGCGCCGCGCCATCCGCACCGCCACGTCCGCCACCAGCAACACACGCACCTGCGCCTCTGGGCAGACGACCGTGGTGATGTCCCGCCCCTCGACGACGATGCCGTCCGACGCCGCGACAATGCGCCGCATTTGCGCGGTTAACATATCGCGCACCGCCTGGATGGTGGCCACCTTGGAGACGCCGGCCGACACCTCGGACGACCTGATCTCGTCTGAGACGTCCACCCCATTGAGCGCCACAGTCGCACCCGATGGATCGGTCCCCATCGTCAATTGGGCCCTCGCGGTGAAGCCGACGATTCCTTCCGGATCGTCCAGCAATCCGCCCGCCTGGCAGCCCACCGCGATGGCGCGGTACATCGCCCCGGTGTCCAGGTAGGCCAAGCCGAGCCGGGTGGCCACCAACTGAGCGGTGGACGATTTGCCCGAACCGGACGGCCCGTCAATCGCGATGACTAGGGGATTCATGGGCGCACCTGCCAATTCTGGGATCGAAGGGCTGCGGTCAGCGGCTCGGCCCGCTCGGGCGCCACCTGGACCGACAGATAGCCGGCCTCACGCACCGGATCGTGCTCGATGGACAGATCCTCCACGTTGATACCGTGGGCGTCGATGTCGGCGAACAGCCGTGCCAGCGCGCCCGGCGTGTCGGGGATTTGGACGACGACCCCCACCAGCTCTCCCCTGACCTTGCCATGCTTGCCCGGCAGTGCGTCCACCCCAGCGCGGCCTCGCCGCAGCACGTCTTCAACCGAAGATGGGTCGTCCAGACCGTCGATCAAGCGCCCGAGATCGTCGCGCACCGACTGCAATTCACCTCTGACCGCAGCAGTGTTGGCGGCCACGATCTGGCACCACATGTCGGTGTCGGACGCGGCGATGCGCGTCACGTCGCGCACCCCCTGGCCGGCCAACCCCAGATCGGCCGGGGCGGCGTCCAGTAAGCGGGCCGCCGTCAGCGACGCCATCAACTGCGGCAGGTGCGAGACGACCGCCACCGCCCGGTCGTGCGTGGCCGCGTCCAGCATCACCTCGCGCGCCCCGGACAGCGCAACCAATTGGTGGACGACGTCCAGAGCCTCAGCCAGCACACCCGCGCGCTGGCAGACGACCCAGGTGCGGTCGACAAACAACTCGTCCGAGGCGGTCAGCGGCCCCGCCCGGTGCGACCCGGCCATCGGGTGGGTGCCGACGTATCGCCCCGCGTCTTCCGGGCGTCCGGTCTCTGCCGTCAGCCGCAACACCGCCGCCTCGATGCTTGCCTTGACGGACGCCACATCGGCGACGATCGCGTTGGGGTAGCGGTGCAGGGCGTCCACCACAATCTGAGCCACCACCGACGGCGGCGTGGCCACGACGACCAGGCTCACCACGTCCGGGCGCGGCTTGGCCACCATGCCAGCTCCCCGCGATGCTGCGACGACGGCGTGGGCGTGGTCGGCGTCCTCCAAGAACACCTCGACGCCGGCGGCCGTGAGGCACCGGCCGATGGACGCGCCGATCAGCCCGGTGCCGATGATCAGGGTCGGATCAAGATTCATGGGCGGGTCTCCCGGTGTGGGACTCTAGGATGATATTACGCGGCATCGGGCCGGTGTAGTCGGGACCGTACGCCCCTTGGGCTGGGCGACGACGTCGCAGCGGTGCCTGTACGCCGGGGGCCAAACGCCTGGTCAACACGATAAAGCCGGTGTGCCCAGTGGTGCCGTGCCCAGGCCGGACGGCCAGACCCTCAGCCTGCCATTCGCGCACCATCACCTCGTGGATCAGCGGCTCGGTAAAGCCTCCGTTGGCCCGCAACTGATCGGCCACCCGGCCCATCTGGGTGGTCGTCGTCACATAACAAGCCAGCACGCCGCCGGCTTCCAGGACGTCCCCAATTGCGTCGACGCACTCCCAGGGCGCCAGCATGTCCAAGACCGCCCGGTCGAACCGCGGTGTGTCCCCCGCAGCCACCTCCGCCGCCAGCGACTCGACCAGATCGCCCACGACGACCGTCCACTGGGGCTGATCGCCCAGGTAGGTGGCGATGTTCTGCCGGGCCACCTCGGCGAACTCCGCGCGCCGTTCGTAGCTGACCAGCCGTCCGGTCTGCCCGATGGCCCGCAGCAGTGCCAAGCTGAGCGCACCGGAGCCCACCCCCGCCTCGAGCACCCGCGCCCCGGCGTGGATGTCGGCGAACATGACGATGTGCGCGGCGTCTTTCGGGTAGATGATCGCGGCTTCGCGCGGCATCGACACCATGAATTGCTGCAGCAGCGGGCGGAACACCAGAAACGGCATGCCGCCCACGCTGGATACCACGCTGCCGTCCGGCCCCCCGATGATGTCGTCGTGCGCCACCCCGCCCTTCGTGGTGTGATACACCTTGCCAGACGTCAGTTTCACCCACTTGCGGTTGCCTTTTGTGTCGGTCAGCGCCACCATCTCGCCCGCCTGCAGCGGTCCGGTCGCCTGCTGGATGCTCATGACGTCGTCCCCCTCACCTGCGCGAACAGCTCCCGCAGCTTGGCGACGTCAAAACCCTCCAGATTGGGGACGACCACCTGCCCCGGTTCGTCCGGCAACTCGTACAACCTGGGGACGGCGATGACCACGGCCCCTGATGCCCGTCCGGCTGCCGTGCCCGAGACGGTGTCCTCCAGCACCACGCAGTCCCGGGCGTCCACCCCAAGTAGTTGCGCCGCTAGCAGGTAACCGTCCGGCGAGGGCTTCGAGTTGGCCACCGACTGGCCGTTGACGACGATCGAAATGACGCCGTCGGGAAATTTCTCGAGCCCGGCCTCAAGCACGCCCGCCGGGCTGGACGAGACCACCGCGCACGGCATGGCGTGGGCCTTGAGGTCTGCCAGCAGGGCCGGGACGCCGGGCAGCCAGGGCGCACCCAGCCGTTCAATCCGGTCAATGACAAGCTGTGACAGCGCCTCGTAGAATTCTTCGCTATCGATCTTGGAGGTGTCGACGCCGTGGGACGCCATCTGGCCCAGCAGCACTTCCAGAGAGACCTCTTTGGACGTCCCACACAACTGCTGCGACCGCTCGTCGTCCCAAGGAACGCCGTACGAGCCAAGCAAGTCGAATTCGCCTTGCATCCAGTACGGTTCGGTGTCGACGAGTGTGCCGTCGAAGTCGAGCAGCACGGCAGCGGGTAAAGATGTATTCATAACCATTCCATTGTCCCATCAGCGGGTCGATAAGTGGAGCGCCACCGGGTGGTGGACGGTCCGCGCGTCGCGGGTGGTGGACGATCGTTAAGATCAACCTCTCTTCAACCGCGCAAGTCGACTTTTGCGTGCGTTGGCATGAGGTTGATGACGGTCGGGTAGTCATGTGTACCTGATCCAGGCATTTCAACTCGCATAGGTCGGCTTTTGCGCAAGGCGATGTTCATTTGATGCTTTGATGCAGATTAACTTACTGCTTTGATGTAAACTACCGCTATGAGAACAACTGTCACTCTGGAACCAGAGGTGGAGACTCTCGTGCGCAATGCGATGGCTTCTCGCAGACAACCGTTCCGAAAAGTCGTCAACGAAGCCATACTATCGGCCTTATCCGAGCATTCGGCAAGTCCCTACGTCACCCCCACCTATCGCATCGACGTCCGCCTGGCGTCCCCAAAGATGCTCGCGCTGGCGGCCGAACTTGAGGACGCCGAACTTTTACACAAACTGGAGTTGGGTAAGTGAAAGTCGTCGACGCCAACGTCCTGATTTACGCAGTGGACGAAGCCAGCCCGCACCACCTCGCCGCTTATTCTTGGCTTAACGATGCGCTGTCACACGTCGAACCAGTTGTCATCCCGTGGCTTTGTCTGCTGGCTTTCATCAGAATCACAACCCATCCCAGATTGTCAGCCTCACCCTTGAGCGCCAACCAAGCGATGGACATCGTGGACGGCTGGTTAGCTTCGCCGGCCGTCCGGACCGATCACCCAATCCCGCGCCTGGCATCTTCGCTCCGGCGGAACCTCGGCAATACTGGGGTTGGTGGCAATCTTGTCAATGACGCCTGGTTGGCAGCCCTGGCAGTTGAGTCAGACGCCACGCTTGTCAGCTTCGACAACGACTTCCAGCGCTTTCCAAATGTTCGCTGGCTCAATCCCGCGAACGTCTCCCACTTGAACTGACGGGCAATCGGCCTCTGCCGTATCGGCCAAGAAACCTTGTGGATGCCTAGCCACTGGGTCGATATCGGTAGATCAATCACATCGCTGCCAAAATGCCAAAGTGGCTACGATTGATGTGATGGGCAGACGGCGCGGTTAGGAGGCGTTTGTGAGACGATGCGTGATCCACCCGTTCGGAGGCGTGCAGGTTCTCATGGTGTCCATCGGCTTGTTGCTGCTGGTTTGCACCTGGCCGTGGGCAGCGCGGATCATCGATGGCCGAGAGCCCGGTTATCCCGTGGCTCTGATCGGTCCCGCTCTGCTCGTCGGGCTGGCGGGAATGTTCTTCTGGACGGTTTGGCGCCCAGGCGTCAGCCTCTACGACGACAGGCTTGTGGTCGTCACCACGCGGCGTGCATCGTTTCCACGTCACGACACGACCACGATCTGGTTCCGCGATATCGAGGCTTATTGGACGGGTCTTGCCAGCGGACGGGACGTGCTTCTGATAGCCCTACGCACTGGCGAGAGTGTGACCGTCGACGTCGAAACCTATCCGCAGGCGCGCGTCGAGCGTGTCGTCTGGGAACTGGTGACCTGCACGAACATCGCGCCCGAGGGGTGGGTGACGCCACGGGAGCACTCAGACCCGGCTTGGATGCGGGTAGCCAAGGCCGTTGTCGGGCTTTTGGCTGTGGTGACGGTCGTCTTCGCCGTGCCGATCGCGACCATTTGGGTGGAGGCCTGGCTGAACCCGGCGCACCCGCCAAGCTTCAGCTCTGGTTGGCGTGTCGGCTACATGTTGTGCGGGATATTCGCCGGTTTTGGAGCAGTTGGCTGGTGGGCGAGCCGGGCCCGTGCCGGGGAGTCCGCCAATGGCATCGACCTTAAGCGCGGTTATCGCGAGTACGCGCGTCTGGCCCGGTTCTTCGGGATTGCCGCCGCAGTGATGTACGCGGCAGCGGTCGTTCTGTTCGTCGCCTCCGTTCGTGGCTGAGACTGCTGCTTGGGGACGCCAGTAACGCGAGATGTTAGTTGCGGTCCATCTCTTGGGCAATTTATGCCTTTCCATGGACGCCAACTAACATCTCGCGTTGTAATGACCTGCACTCAGAGCGAAGAGAAGCGTAGAGAGTCGGCTCCTCTGCTCGACAGAATCAGAACACCATCGGCAACTCTCCATCTGCTAACAGCCTTGAGTAAACCCAGGTATGTGTTCTCAGTACTCTCCAACTCACCAGTACATAGAACGAACGTGGTGCCAATAACGCCTAACCGGAAAGCATCTTTCTGTACGGTGAGCGTGCTTTGGTAGCCATTGCACGTTGAGTTGCCGAAAATTTCGTCACCATCGATGACCAGCGTGATCTTGTTGTCAGGCAATTCTTGGGTGCTGTTCCACCATGTCAGAGTCCAAGACCCTTTGAGCTCTTCCGGAATAGTAGTCGACTTCGGAGTGCCGCATGAGACCAGAGCCACAGACAATACCGCGATAATCATAACGGGTATTCTGTGGATCCTCGGCATGGTGCCTCCTTATGGCTAGCATCACAATACGCAAACTAGACTAGTCGCGAACCCATAATCACGCATCGTTAAAAACGAAAACATACGATTGGGGATTAAGCAGTATCGGATTCGCGTTGACGGCAGCACGTGCTGCAGATTTGCAATCCAGACGCGAGATCACAGCCACGCGGCACGTCACCTGGAACTGGGAGAAATTCCCCGTGCCGGCAACCAGTTCGACCACGAAACCGTCACCCTTTAGCGGAAACAGATTCAGCACTGGGGCAGTCGACTCCTCCACCGCAGCTTGAACTTGTGTGGCTAGCTGGTCGTCGGGATGCTGCTCGTAATAATCTTTGGTGGACGGACTATCTGACTTCAACACTGCGAACAGCGGATACGTGTCGCCTTCTTCCAGATTCAGCTTCTTGGTGAAGGCGGCAAACCCATCCATCGACACGGAAACCACATGTGTCCCCGGAGTAAACCCAGCATCAACCCATCCCGGGGCATCCGGGTCGGGCACTAGCACCTGTCCGTCGACCTCCACAGTGGCTGCGGAGGGCGTGAAATAGACGAAAATTCTGACTTGCCCCGGTGACGGGTCAAAGGCCGGGTTATAGCCTGGCTCCGTAGAATAGTCGCTGGGCGTCGATAAGGGGTTCTCACTGGACGTCGTGATAACGTTCGACCCTCCCGTGCTAGGAGTAACAGGTGGAGGTGTCACTTCATTTCGAGGTGAATTGTGGCCTGTGTACCAGACGACTCCGGAGACCGCCAACAGCACGACAAGCAGTGTCATCAGCCACAGGATCCAACGATTACGGTTACGCTTACCTGTCATTGTGATTACCTACTATCCTTTATTGCGTGTTCAGGCGATATCGCGAAGTATGCTTCGAACTATGTTGTCCGAGTATGCATGCATCTCTGCAGGCATCGACCTAGCTGACACGCCATCAACAACTTCCACCAACGCTAAACAAACAGGCTTTTTCATAACCAACTTCTCTCATATAGACAAACAACGCCAAGACATTTCAATGAGTCCATATCCTCAGCCCACAATCACATATCCTTATAGACGAAAACAAAGAAGTTAGGATTAAGCAATATCGGATCAGCAAATACTGCGGCACGCGCTTCAAACTTGCAGTCAAGACGAGAGATCACATTCACATGGCACGTCACTTGAAAATGTGAAAAGCCCTTTGGCCCCATAATCTGTTTCACTTCAAAACCATTCCCTTTCAGCGGGAATAGACTCCGCACCTCGCCTGTCCCACCATTTACTTCCACATGCAGCATAGTGGCACTCAGGTCCCCTAAATGCTTTGAATAGTAGTCTTTAGTTAGCGGGCTATTCGACTTCAGTGTGGCGAAAACCGGGTACACATCGCCCTCCTCAAGATTGATTGTTTTGGTGAATGTAGCGAATCCATCCATTGACACCGTAACCACGTGATGACCTGGAGCAACGCTAGCATTGGCCCACCCAGTATTATCGGAGTCAGACACAAGAGTTTCGCCGTCCACTTCCACAGAGGCAGCGCATGGCGTGAAGTACACAAATATCCGCACTTGCCCAGGAGGTGGATTGTATAGAGGGTTATAGTCCTGCCTCCCAGACGAATCAGTGGCACTCGGCGACGCGAGTGTCTTACTGGGCGTCGTGATGACATTCGACCCGCCTGTGTCAGGAGTGACAGGTGGCGATGGTTCAGGTGCCGCAGTCGCGCAGCCGACCACTGACAGCCCCAGCAATATCGCAAGACATGCCGCCTCGTATCTCCGCTTATCTAGTCTGATCACGATTCTCCTATCCAAGACTCCCGCAAATTCCGCCTACTTGGCCTGAATATCTGAACACCAGTAAGCGATTTGCTTGCTTACATCAACGACTGGGGGGCTTATATCGACATCATTCGATCAGATCGCCAATGCAGATCGAGTAACCACCAAGATACGCGCTGGGTCGGCTCTGTCAAAATCCTGTGCAAAAATGCTCGGATAATGAGACACCTCCTCCCCTGGCAAGGGAATATTCATCTCACAGAGAAATACCGCGCCTCCAGGTGATGGACTATCAACGCATCCGTCGACTGCTCCGGCACCAACTGGAACGTCTCGGACAGGCTGACGCCAATCACATCACCACCCACCAAATCGAACAACGTCTGCCTCTGCTCCAGATCCGGGCACGCCGGATAGCCGAAGTTGTAGAGGGGTCAGGGTAGTAGAAGACCTTTCCGGCTAGCGCGGTATCGGAGCCCGACAGCCAATCCTGCGGCCAGGACGAGCAACAACACTGCTTCCGAGCCATGATTGGGGACGACACTTCCGCCGGTCTCACTGTCGTGGCCACCTGGGTTATTATCGCCGACAGGATAACTGACGCATCCAGAAAATCCTGGCCACGTTTCTTGGGTACCGTCCTCACCGTCCACTGTGTCGGCGTAAATACTGTTATCTTCCCAACAGACCAGAGCCCAGCCTGCCTCCTCGAAGGTGATGGTGCCGTCACTATTTAGCGCGACACTCGCGTCTAGTGACTTCCAGGTGAGCGGCCCGTGCCCTGGTGTTGGCTTGATGTCTGGCAACTTCACGGTGTCGCCCACCTTGGCAGGCGCGCCATCGATGTTTTGGTCCATCAAACTGGCACCGAGGCGTGTTTGGCTTGTGTACCCAGTGCGC
>Ga0123357_10000801_pt1 | contig 31843 bp, 38 predicted proteins | sample TergutEmb28metaG_FD_89873 | JGI IMG/M metagenome (GOLD analysis project Ga0123357, IMG submission 89873) | Embiratermes neotenicus P4 segment gut microbial communities from Petit-Saut dam, French Guiana - Emb289 P4 | ecosystem: Host-associated > Arthropoda: Insects > Digestive system > Gut ...
GGCGTTTCGGTGTTCAACCAGCACGCCGGCGACTTCGAGTTTCGCCCCGGCGGCATCTTCGCCAACGTGGTGCTGGCCGACGAGATCAACCGCGCCGCTCCGAAAACCCAGTCCGCCCTGCTGGAGGCGATGGAGGAACGCCAGGTCACCGTCGACCGCACCACCTACGCGCTCCCCCGCCCGTTCCTGGTGATCGCCACCCAGAACCCCGTCGAGATGGAAGGCACCTACCCGCTGCCGGAGTCCCAGCGCGACCGTTTCGGCCTGCGCATCGAGATCGGGTATCCCTCCCCGCAATCCGAGGTGGCCATCCTCGACGCGCACGCCGCCGACGACCCGTTGGCCTCCCTGGCCCCGGTCACCGACGCCGACGCGATCAACGCGGCCATCGCCGCCGTCGCGGGCGTGTGGGCGGCCCCGGCGATCAAGGCGTACATCGTCGGGATCGTCGGCGCGACGCGGGCCAGCAGCCAGTGCCGCATCGGTGCCTCGCCCCGCGCGAGCCTGCAACTGCTCCGCCTGGCGCGTGCCTACGCGGTCGTCCAGGGACGCGACTACGTCACCCCCGACGACATCCAGACGTTGGCCGTCCCCGCGCTGGGCCACCGCATCCAGCTCAGTACGCAGGCGCAGGTCGCCCGCCGCCCGGTCGCCGACGTGATCCGCGAGATCGTCGATTCTGTCCCCATTCCCGCACGACGCGATTGACATGAACCTGACGCTTCGCGGCTGGGCCTGCCTGATCGGCGGCGCGCTGTGGGCCGCGTTCGCCGTCGCCGCCGGCACGCCCGGCCTGGCCTTCCCGGGCCTGTTCCTGGCGGCGTTGCCGTTGGTCGCCCTGGTGACGATGATCCCGGCCCGTGTGCGGGCACAAGCCCGCCGACGCCTGGCGGACACGCCGGTGACGGTCGGGCAGCCGTTCGCCTGGCACGTCGACCTGCGGCTCGGCGGGTGGAATCCCGGCGGCGACGGCGACCTGGCCGAGACGGTCGCGCCCGCGCTGGGAGCGTCGCTGAGCGTCCCGTTCCCGACGGGGGCCGCCGCCCGGCGGATGTCGGTCACCTTGCAGGCCGCCGCCGCGTGGCGGGGACGCCACCAGATAGGCCCGAGCACCCTGACCGTCCGCCACACGCTGGGGCTGGCGCGCACACGGCTGAGCGTGCCCGACACCGATTCCGTGCTGGTGATGCCGCCGGTCTACCCGCTCGGCCCGGGCGCCGGGATGCCTGCGGCCGACGGCGGCGCGTCGTCCACGTCGCAACGCGCCGGCATCACCGGCGTGGACGACGCGATGATCCGCGATTACCGCGTCGGCGACGACATCCGCCGCGTCCACTGGCGTTCGACCGCCCGATTGGGCGACCTCATGGTGCGCGGGGAGGAGAACACCTGGGACCCGCAAGCCTGCCTGATCCTGGACACGCGTTCCCATGCGTACGGCGACGCCCGCCCCGACGCCCGTTTCGAGGCCGCTGTGAGCCTCATCGCCTCGTTGGCCGTCCACCTGCTGCGCCGGGGATACCGGGTGGCGCTGGCAGACACGTCGGGCGGAATGCTCGCGCTGGACGCCGACCCGGTCCTCGCCGAGCGCGAGGCCCTCGTCTGGTTGGCCGACATCGGCTGCGACGGCGCGTCCTGGGCGCTTGACGACGGCCTGGCCGAGTTGAGCGGCTACCTCGTCGCGGCGGTGCTGGCCGACGTGGACGAGGACACCGTGCGACGCCTCACCGGGGCCGTGCCGCGCGGATCGTCCCGGTGGGCGCTGGCCCTAGCCGGGTCCGCGCCGCTGGACGTGGGCGACGTGGACCTGTTCCGCGACGCCGGCTGGTCCTGCGCGCCCGTGACATCGGCCACGCCGGCCTACGAGGCGTGGCAGCCCTGCCTGTCGGGGGCCGCCCGATGAGGCCGTCGGAACGGTTGGCCCTCGCCCTGGTCGTCGCGTTCGGGCTGTCGTCGGTGTGCCTGTTCCCCACGACCCAAGACCGGCAGTACTTGGCGCTAATCGGCGTCCTCGTGGTCTCCAGCGCGCTGATCGGCGTGATCGTGCGACGGCTGGGCGGCGGCCACGCGCTGGCCACCTTCCTCCAACTCGCGCCCGGCGTGGCGGCCTGGTTCCTGACAGTCGGGATGGACCCGATGCCGTGGCTGGTCCGGACCTGGTCGTTCGTGGCCGCCAGCGTCGCACCCATGCCGCCGGACAACGGTTTCCTGCTGGCCAGCGGCCTGGGGCTGTGGGTGTTGTTCCTCGTCGGCGACTTGGTGTCCGTGCCGCTGAAAGAGCCCGTCTGGGTGTTTCCCATTCTTTTTGTGCCCTATCTGGTGCCCGCGATCGGCATCCGCGCGGGCGTGTCGGCGTGGTGGGCCTGTCTGCCCGCCGCCGGTTACCTGGTCGTCCTCGTCGCCGACGTGACGGGCCGGGGGTCCCCCCACGCTGCCCGGACGCGGGCGTGCGCGGCGTGGGCGGCGCTGACCGGCGTGGTGGCCTGCGCGTGCGCGATGACGGTGTCGGCGGCCATCCCGCCCACGACGCCGTGGTGGATGTCGGCGCCGGGCGGCACACCCAGCGTGGTGATGAACGACCCGAGCCAGAACCTCATCCGCGACCTGCGCGAAAGCGCCGCCCAGCCCGTTCTCAGCTACACCACCGATGTCCCCGGCGGCGTTTATCTACGCCTGGCCGCGCTCCCGGTCTTCGACACGTCCGGCTTCCACCTGGCGGCCACGTCCCTAACGCCGGTCTCGGGCTGGGACCGCCAGGGTGCCTGGGCGCCCGGCGCCCCCCAGCACACGGTGTCGGTGTCGATCTCGGGGCTGGAATCCGAATGGCTCCCCACTCCGGCTGGCATGACCGGCCTGGAGGCCGCCGGGCAGTGGAGTTACGACCCGGCCACCGGGAACGTCACGTCGATCGCGGCGGACCGGCAGCAGGCGACACATGCCTTGCAATACTCCGCGCAGTTCAACACCCGCGTGAACGACCCGTCCGCCACGTTCGCCCCGGGCGACCCGGGCGACGGCGGCGTGACGCTGAGCCTGCCGAGCGGTCTGGCGGGCGAATTGCGCGCCCAGGCCGACGCCGTGACCACCGGCGCCACCAACGCCTCCCAACAGATCCAAGACTTGCTGAACTGGTTCGATTCGGGGACGTTCACCTACACCACCGCATCCGTCGACGGCACCACCACCGGCACTCTGGAAGACTTCCTGTTCGGCTCCCGGACGGGCTACTGCGAACAGTTCGCGGCCTCTATGGCGCTGCTGGCCCGGTCGCTGGGCATCCCGTCCCGGATGGTCGTCGGGTTCCTCCCCGGCACCCAACAGGCCGACGGCACCTGGCAGGTCACCACGCACCAGACCCACGCGTGGACGGAGCTGTATCTGCGCCGCACGGTCACCGTCGACGGGCAGAACTACCCAGAAGAAGGCTGGTTCAGCGTCGACCCGACGCCCGCCGCCGACGTCGGCAGGCCGACGGCCACGCCCCCGCCCACCGCGACTCCCCAGGCCACCCCGACACCCACCCGCACACCGACGACCCACCCGGCGTCCACGCCCACGGCCATCCCCACGACGCCGTCGACGACCGCCCCGGCGGGCGCCAACGGGTCAACGCCGCTGTGGTGGTGGCTCCTCCCCGCAGCCCTCGTGGTGATCGCGGCGGGGGCGTGCGTGCCCTATGCCATCCGGACGCGCCGCCGCCGGACGCGCCTGCGAGGGACCGGCCCCGTGGCGTCGCAGGCCGAAGACGCCTGGGACGAGGTGCGCGACACCATCCTCGACGCGGGCATGGTGTGGCCGGGTGGCACCCCGCGCCACGTGGCCGCCACGGTGCCGCTCGGCGGCACGGACGCGTCCCAAGCGCTGTCGGCGCTCGCGCTGATGGTCGAACAGGCCAGATACGCGCCCGCGGTCACCGGGACAGATCCCGCCGCGCTTGCCCGCGCGATCACCGCCAGCCTGGACGCCACGACGAGCCGCTGGCGCCGCTGGTGGCCCGCGTCGTTATGGCACAACAAACAAGCCGACTAGCCGGTTGGTTCCACGCTAGACGGTTGGTTCCAAGGGGTGCGGGTTGGTCCCCGAACCGTTGAGGAGTTCTGCCCCGACAGGATACGGCTCAGCCGTCGCCTTCTTGGCGGCGACGCCACCGGTCTTCGAGTTTGCCCATGACATCGGGTCCCGAGGCCGTCGGCTGGCCTGGCGCCGGGGCTTCCTCGCCGTCGGCTTCCACGTGCCCCCAGGACGTGATAGCGACCACGGTGGCCGCCAGCATGATGACGAAACCGCCGATGCTCATCACCGGGCTGACCCTCATGCCCAGCACCAGGCACGCGATCCCGACGACGAACGCGACGCCCGCCAGCGCGGCACGCCGACGGTGCAGCCGTCGCGTGCCCGAGCCGCGCAAGGTGCTGGCCAGCTTGGGGTCTTCCGCCGTCAGGGCGGCCTCCATCTGATCGAGGAGCTTTTGCTCCTTCTCGGACAAAGCCATGGCTGCCTCCCAGCACGGGCCCAAACGGCGCTACCCACTTAGTTTATCGCTGGCCACCACCACCACAAACGCCGAGGGCTGCCCTTCATGCTGAGGACTGCCCCACAACGCCAGCCCTCGACACAAATCCAAGCCCCCGACGCCGATGGAGATCGGCAGACAAGCCTGAAAGTGCCACTACGAACGCCGAGGGCTGCCCTTCGGGCCGAGGACTGGCACACAACGCCAGCCCTCAACGCCAACAAAAAGGATCGGCAGGCGAGCGACCGGGCGTGTCACGCCGCACGGCGCGGCCGGTACACATCCGCCGAAGGCTCCTCCGCGTCGTCGCCTGCGGCCCGCCTGCCGACGCGTTCCCCCACACGCGTCCCCGACACGAAGTCGTACAGACTCACCCCGTTGCCCATCAGGACACCGTCCACATAGACGACGACCAACGCGACGGCCAATCCGCCCAGAATCCACACCTGGACCGGCACGGCGTCAGCCCCGCTGAGGGCCACCATCCCGATCGTCTGCGCGAACGCCAACGGCAGCCCGTACTTCAGCGCGTCGCGGGCCAGACACGGGCCGAATCCGGGCAGCCCGCCGTCCACCGAGAACACCTGCAAGTCCTGCCAGCGCTTCCCGGGCGTCCCCGGCAGCCATTCGGCCAACGCCGCCCCGACGCTCACCGGGACGATGACCGCGAACACCACCGCGCCTTCCCACACCCCCGACAAGACCACCGCCGACGGCGCCAGCCCGGCGACCACATATGGCAACGCGAGTGCCACCGCGACGACCACGGCCACCCATCCGGCCACGACGGCGAGGTCGACCGCTCCGGCCACCATCCGCCGCTTGGTCATCAGTCCCCCACAGGTGCCACGGCGACGCCGCGCGCCGCCAATTCCGCTTGCCCGCCATCGGCCGCCGTCAACACCCACAGCCCGCCCGGCGTGATGGCCACCGTATGCTCCCAGTGTGCCGCGTCCTTGCCGTCGCGCGTGACCACCGTCCACTCATCGTCCAAGGACGCCACCTGGGGGCTCCCGGCGGTGACGATGGGCTCGACGGCCACGCACATGCCCCCTCGCAGCACCGGGCCGTGTCCTTTCCGGCCGACGTTGGGGACATCGGGTTCCATGTGCATCTGCGTCCCGATCCCATGCCCCGTGTAGTCCCGGACGATGCCGTAGCGTCCGCCCACCGACGCCGCCACAGCCGCTCCGATGTCGCCGACGCGGCACCCGTCGTGGATCGCGGCGATCCCGTCCCACAGGGCCAGCCGCGTCGCCTCGCACAGCGCCACACGCCCCGGCGTCCCCTCGCCGACGATGACGGTACGCGCCGAGTCCCCGTGCCACCCGTGGTACTCGACGCCGAAGTCGATCGACACTAGATCCCCCGCGGCCAACACCCGGTCGTCCGGGATCCCGTGGACCACCCGGTCGTTGACGCTGATGCAGACGACGCCCGGATACGGCGGCCACCCATCGGACGCCCCATACCCCAAAAACGACGACGTGGCCCCCGCTTCCCCGATGAGGCGCCGCGCCAGGTCATCGAGCTGGCGGGTGGTGGTGCCAGCCGTAGCGGCGTCGCACAGTGAGTCCAGGATGTGGCAGGTGATCAGGCCGCTCTCGCGCATGGCGCGCATCTGCGCCGGGGTCTTGACTTGGATCGTGGGCGCGCGGAACACCGTCAGGACAGTTTCTCGTCCAGTGCTTTCGTGACGCGCGCGCCCACCTCGTCGATGGCGCCGATGCCGTCGACTTCGACCAGGAGGCCGCGTTCGCGGTACAGCGACAGCAGCGGATCGGTGGCCTGCGCGTAGACGGCCATCCGGTGCCTGATCGTGTCCTCGTTGTCATCGGCGCGGCCCTCGGTTTCGGCGCGCTTGAGCAGCCGCGCCACCAGGAGCGCATCGTCGGCGGTCAACGACAACACGGCGTCGATCGCCGTGTGGGTAGCGTCCAGCATCCGGTCCAGCGACTCGACTTGGCCAAGCGTCCGGGGGTATCCGTCGAGCAGCCATCCCGACAGCGCGTCGTCCTGACCCAGCCGGTCGGAGACAATCGCGTCGGTGATCTCGTCCGGCACGTACCCGCCGGCCTCCATGATGGCGCCGACCTTGAGCCCCAACGGCGTCTGGTTCTTGACGTTCGCCCGGAAGATGCTGCCCGTGGAAATGGCCGGGATGCCATAGTGGGCCGCGACACCCGTGGCCTGTGTTCCTTTGCCGACCCCGGGCGGGCCCATGATGAGCAGCCTCATCGTAGGAACCCCTCGTAATTGCGCTGCTGCAACTGGCTTTGGATCTGCTTAACGGTGTCGAGGCCGACGCCGACAATAATGAGGATCGACGTGCCGCCGAAGGGGAACTTCTGCTGCACGCCCGGCAGGAAGACGTAGGCGATCTGCGGGATCAACGCGACGATGGCCAGATACAGCGCGCCGGGGAACGTCAGCCGCGACAGCACGTAGGACAGGTACCGCGCCGTCGGGCTGCCCGCCCGGGTGCCCGGGATGAACCCGCCGTACTTCTTCATGTTGTCGCTGACTTCTTCGGGGTTGAACGTGATGTTCACGTAGAAGTAGGCGAACGCGATGATCAGCAGGCCGTAGATGATGTCGTACACCCAACTGTTGTTGCCGGTCTGCGACATCAGGTTGGCCGCGATCCACGACGACACCGGGTTGGGCGCGTTGGCTGTGCCCGGCTGGAACTGGGCGTACAACACTGGCAGGTACAACAACGACGACGCGAAAATGACGGGGATGACGCCGGCCTGGTTGACCTTCATCGGGATGTAGGTCGTCGTGCCGCCGACCAGGCGCCGTCCGACCATCCGCTTGGCATACTGCACCGGGATGCGCCGCTGCGCCTGTTCCATGTAGACGACCGCCGCCATCACGGCAAATCCGATGATCAGGACGATGATGAACACCGTCCAGCCGGCCGCCGGGCTCGACTGCGTCTGCTTGATCGCCCACAGTTCCGCCGGGAACTGCGCGCAGACCTGGGTGAAGATCATGACCGACATGCCGTTGCCGACGCCGCGGTCGGTGATCAACTCGCCCATCCACATGATCAGGCCGGTGCCCGCCGTCATCGTGAGAATCATCACGATCATCGGGAAGAGGCTCTTGTCGTAGACCAGATCCAGCGAGCAGCCCTGGAACAACTGCCCCGAATACGCCAGCGTGACGAACGCCGTCGAGTTCAACACGGCCAGCACCAACGTCAGATACCGGGTGTACTGCGTGATCTTGGCGGTCCCGGAGGCGCCCTCTTTCTTCAGCGCGTCCAAGCGTGGGATCACCACGGTCAGCAATTGCAAGATGATGCTGGCCGTGATGTAGGGCATGATGCCCAACGCCAGGATCGTCATCCGCAGCAGCGCGCCGCCGGAGAACAGGTTGATCATGGAATACAGGCCAGCGGTGTCGCCCTGCGAGGCGATGACCTGGCACTGGTTGACGTTTTCCATGTTGACGTTCGGCGTCGGAATCGTCGAACCAAGCCGGAACAGCGCCAAGATGAACAGCGTGAACAAGATCTTCTTGCGAAGATCCGGCGTCCTAAGCGCATTCGCGAACGCGGACAACATCCGATTGTCTCCTGTCGTCGGTTAAGTCCGTGGAGGACTTTACCCGAACGGGACGGTCACAGCGTGGTCGCCGTGCCGCCCGCCTTCTCGATCTTCTGGACCGCAGAGGCCGAGAACGCATGCGCGCTGATCTGCATCGGCACGCTGATCTCTCCGTCTCCCAGCACCTTGACTATACTGCCACCCCGGACCGCCCCTTTGGCGACCAGGTCCGCTGGGGTGATCTCGCCGCCCGAGGGGAACAATTCCCCCAAGCGCGCGAGGTTGACAACCTGGTACTCGACGCGGAACGGGTTGGAGAAGCCGCGCAATTTGGGCAACCGCATGTGCAGCGGCATCTGCCCGCCTTCGAAGTTCTCCGGCACGCCCTTGCGGGCGCCCGTCCCCTTGGTGCCGCGACCCGCGCTCTTACCCTTGGAGCCTTCGCCGCGGCCGACGCGGGTTTTCGCCGTTTTCGCGCCCGGAGCCGGACGCAGATGATGGACTTTCAACGCCATGTCACTCGACCTCCTCGACGGCGACCAGATGCGGGATGGCCTTGACCATGCCACGGATCTCGGGCCGGTCTTCCTTCACCACCACGTCGCCAATATGCTTCAACCCCAGGCTGCGCAGCGTGTCGCGCTGGAACTGCTGGCCGGCGATGCCGGAGCGGGTCTGGGTCACTTTGAGCCGTGCCATCAGTTCGCCACCTCCTGGCGCGCACGAAGGATCGCAGCCGGGGTCACGTCCTCCACGCTCATGCCACGCCGTTTCGCCACCTGTTCGGGCTCTTCCAATTGCCGCAACGCGGCCACCGTGGCATGCACCACGTTGATCGCGTTGTCCGAGCCCAACGACTTGGCCAGCACGTCGCGGACGCCCGCGCATTCCAGCACGGCGCGCGTCGAGCCGCCCGCGATCACGCCGGTGCCGGCAGACGCGGGGCGCAACAACACGACGCCAGCCGCCGCCTCACCCTGGACCGGGTGCGGGATCGTCCCTTGGATGCGGGGGACGCGGAAGAAGTGCTTCTTGGCCTCTTCGACGCCCTTGGCGATCGCCGCGGGAACCTCTTTGGCCTTGCCGTACCCGATGCCGACCATACCCTGGCCGTCGCCGACCACCACGAGCGCCGTGAAGCTGAACCGACGGCCGCCCTGGACTACCTTGGCGACCCGGTTGATCGCGACGACGCGCTCCAGGTAGTTGCTCTTTTCCTTGTCGGCGGCCTGGTCGCGGCTACGCCGATCGTCCCGTCCCCGACGCTGTTCGCGCTGTTCGCCACCTGCGCCGCGTGCCGGGCGCTGGGTTCCATTCATCGCCATTCCTTTCGAAGCGTCAGAATCCGAGTCCGGCCTCGCGAGCGCTGTCAGCCAGCGCCGCGACCCGTCCGTGGTATTTGTTTCCGGCCCGGTCGAACACGATCTGGTCGATGCCAGCCGCTTTCGCCCGGTCCGCGACGAGTTTGCCGACCGCTTTTGCCTTCGCCGACTTGTCGCCGCTTTCGGCCCGCACGCCCGCCTCCATCGACGACGCGGACACCAGCGTGACGCCGAGCGTGTCGTCGATCACCTGGGCCACGATATGCCGCGACGACCGCGTCACCACCAAGCGTGGGCGCGCAGCCGTGCCAGAGATCTTCTTGCGGCCGCGCACCTGGCGGCGAACCCGGGACGCTTGGCGGCTCCCCAGATTCTTCGACACCGACAGTGAGATAGCCATTACTTGCCAGCCTTTCCAGCCTTGCGGCGAACCCGTTCGCCGACGTAGCGCACGCCCTTGCCCTTGTACGGCTCCGGCTTGCGGATCTTGCGGATGTTCGCCGCGACCTCGCCGACGAGTTGTTTGTCGATGCCCAACACCGCGAACCGCAGGCCACGGCTGTCGGGATCGACGACGAAGGTGATGCCCTCGGGGGCGTCCACGACCACGGGGTGGGAGAACCCGAGGTTGAACTCCATCTGCTGCGGGGTCTTCTGGGTGACGCGGTAGCCGACGCCCTGGATCTCGAGTTTCTTCTCGTATCCATCGGTGACACCGATCACCATGTTGGCCACCAGGGTCCGCGTCAGGCCGTGCAACGACCGGCTCGTCCGCTCGTCGTCGGGGCGGGTGACCTCAAGCTGGCCCTCGTCGTTGCGCGCGACCCGGATCGGCTCGGCGACTGTGAGGCTCAGCGTCCCCTTGGGGCCCTTGACCTCGACCGCCTGGCCGTCCAGGGTGACGTCCACCCCGGCTGGTACCGGGATCGGCATTCTGCCAATTCGTGACATTCGTTCCTCCTCGGCTCACCACACGTAGGCGAGCACTTCGCCGCCCACGCTCTTGGCTTTGGCCTCTTTATCGGTCAGCAGGCCCTGCGACGTCGAGATGATGGCGATCCCCAGGCCGCCCAACACCCGTGGCAGGGCTGTCGACTTGGCGTACACGCGCAAGCCCGGCTTGGAAATGCGGCGCAGCCCGGCGATCGAACGCTGGCGGTCGGCGCTGTATTTCAACTGGATCTTCAGCGTCTTGCCCACCTCGCCTTCGGCGGGGGCGACGACCTCGTAGCCCGCGATGTAGCCCTGGGCCTTCAGGATCGACGCGATCCCCTCTTTCATCTTGCTGTGGGGCATGTCGGTCGAGTCGTGGTACGCCTGGTTGGCGTTGCGCAGGCGTGTCAGCATGTCTGCGATCGGATCAGTCATCGTCATGACTTATGGCTTCTTTCTCGCCCTGGTTTCCGGTGGCCCGGACCTGTGACGGTTGGGTGGATCTGGCTTACCAGGAAGACTTCGTGACGCCGGGGAGCTCACCGCTGTGCGCCAACTCGCGCAGGCAGATGCGGCACAGCCCGAACTTGCGGTACACCGACTTCGGCCGGCCGCACCGCGAACAACGGGTGTAGGCGCGGACGCCGAACTTCGGCTTACGGGACTGCTTGACCTTCAGTGCTGTTTTGGCCATGTCAGCTCACTTCCTCTTTCCGGTGAAAACCGGACGCTTCGCGACGGGCTGGGCGGATGCTTCGGCGTCGGCCGAACGGAACGGGAAACCGAGCAGCTTGAGCAGCGCCCGCCCCTCGTCGTCGGTGGTCGCGGTGGTCACGAACGTGATGTCCATGCCGCGCGGCTTGTCGATCTTGTCCTGGTCGATCTCGTGGAACATCACCTGCTCGGTCAGACCGAAGGTGTAGTTGCCGCGTCCGTCGAACTGTTTGGGCGACAGACCCCGGAAGTCGCGGATACGCGGCAGTGCCAGCGTGAGCAGGCGATCGGCGAATTCCCACATGCGGTCGCCCCGCAGCGTCACATGGCATCCGATCGGCATCCCCTCGCGCAGCTTGAACTGGGCGATCGACTTGCGGGCCTTGGTGACCACGGGCTTCTGGCCGGTGATGGCGGTCAGGTCGCGCAACGCGGCGTCGATGACCTTGGAATCCCTCGCGGCCTCGCCGACGCCCATGTTGACGACGATCTTGACCAGGCCGGGGATCTGCATGACGTTGCCGTACGCGAACTGGTCGTGCAGTTGGGGCACGATCTCGCTGCGGTATTTCTCCTTCAACCGCGGCTGGGCCTTGGTTTCGGCCATCAGATTTCCTTCCCAGTCTTGCGAGCGATCCGCACGCTGCGGGTCGCCTGGTATTCGGTGCCGTCCGCGCGGCGCTTGGTGACGTCGCGGCGTTCGTACCCGACCCGGGTGACCACTTCTTTCCCACCGACGCGGACCAGCAACTGCACGTTCGACGCGTCGATCGGCGCCTCGGTGGTGATGATCCCGCCCGGCGTCGTGTTGTTCCGCGTCTGCGTGTTCTGGGTCTCCTTGCGGTGTTTCTTGACCAGGTTCACGCCCTGGACGACCACCTTGCCGGACTTCGGGTCGGCCTGGATGATCTCACCCTTGGCGCCCTTGTCCTTGCCGGCGACGACCATGACCCGGTCGCCCTTCTTGACACTCAGCGAATGCGCCATCTCAGATCACCTCCGGAGCCAGCGAGATGATGCGCATGTAACGCTTCTCGCGGAGCTCGCGTCCGACGGGGCCGAAAATACGTGTTCCGCGCGGCTCCCCGTTGGCCTGCAGAATGACGGCGGCGTTCTCATCGAACTTGATGTACGAGCCGTCCGCGCGCCTGGTCGGCTTGACGGTCCTCACGACGACGGCCTTGACGACCTCGCCCTTCTTGACACCGCCGCCGGGGATAGCGTCTTTGACGGTGGCGACGATCTTGTCGCCCAAACCCGCGTAGCGGCGCTTCGAGCCGCCCAGCACGCGGATACACAACAGCTCTTTGGCGCCGGTGTTGTCGGCGACCTTGAGCCGGGTCTCCTGTTGGATCATCGCTTCCTCACTTCGCCTTCTCGAGGATCTCGACCACGCGCCACCGCTTGGTGGCCGACATCGGCCGGGTCTCCATGAGCCTCACGCGGTCGCCCACGCTGGCCTCGTTCGCCTCGTTATGGGCGGTGTACCGCTTGGACTGCGTCATGACCTTGCCGTACAACGGGTGCTTGACTCGCTGTTCGACCTTGACGACGACGGTCTTGTCCATCTTGTCCGACACCACGACGCCGATACGCGCCTTGCGCGCGCCGCGTTTCGTCTCTTCGCTCATCGCACTCACTTATCCTGTTCGGGGTCGGGGATGATGCCGAGGTGGCGTTCCTGCAACACGGTGTAGATGCGGGCGATGTCCTTGCGGGCCTCGCGCAGCCGCCCGTGCGAGTCGAGCTGACCCGTCGCCGCAGCGAACCGCAGGCCGAACAGCTCGTCCTTCAACTCGACGACTCTGGCATCCAGTTCCTCGCGGGACATACGCCGCAGATCGACGACGGTCTGGGTTTTCGCCATCAGATGTCACCCACTTCCCGCTTGATGAAACGCGCCTTGAACGGCAGCTTGTGGATCGCCAGGCGGATGGCTTCGCGGGCCACCTCTTCGCTCACGCCCGACAGTTCGAACAGCACGCGCCCGGGCTTGATGTTCGCGATCCACCATTCGGGGGAACCCTTGCCGGAGCCCATGCGGGTCTCGGCGGGTTTCTTGGTCAAGGGGCGGTCGGGATAGACGTTGATCCACACCTTGCCGCCACGGCGGATATGCCGGGTCATGGCGATACGGGCGCTCTCAATCTGCCGGTTCGTCAGGTAGGACGACTCCAGCGACTGGATGCCGTACTCGCCGAACGCCAGCTTGGTGCCGCCCTTGGCGTCGCCGCGCCTGGTCGGGTGGTGCTGCTTGCGGTGTTTGAGTCTGCGAGGGACCAACATATTAGGCTCCTGTCGTCTCTGCCGGGGCTTCGGCAACGCCTTCGGCCACGGCCTCCTGGCGGCGACGTCCGCCGCGCTCGCCACGCTCGCCACGCGAATCCGGGCGACCCTCGCGGCGCGGGCCGCGACCAGGACGGGCGGAGCGGCCACCGGCCAATTGGCGCGCGGCCTTCTGCGCGATGCGCTCGTTGCGGTTGCCCGACACGTCGCCTTTGTAAATCCAGACCTTCACGCCGATCCGGCCGAAGGTGGTGCGGGCCTCGTAAAACCCATAGTCGATATCGGCGCGCAGCGTGTGCAGCGGGACGCGCCCTTCGCGGTAGAACTCGGAGCGGCTCATCTCGGCGCCGCCCAGACGGCCAGAACACTGGATCCGGATGCCGAGCGCGCCCGCCCGCATGGCCGACTGCTGCGCCTTGCGCATCGCGCGGCGGAACGCCACACGGGCGCCCAACTGTTCGGCGATGCCCTGGGCGACCAACTGCGCGTCGACTTCGGGGTTCTTGATCTCCAGGATGTTCAACTGAACCTGCTTGCCGCTGAGTTTCTCCAACTCAGCGCGGACACGCTCGGCCTCGGCGCCGTTGCGGCCGATCACGATGCCCGGACGCGCCGCGTGCAGGAAGATCGTGACGCGCTCGCTGCGTCGTTCGATCTCGACCGACGAGATGCCGGCCCTCTCCAGCGTCTTATTCAGGTACCGGCGGATCTTCACGTCCTCGGCCAGCAGCGTGGCGTAGTCCTTGTCCGCGTACCACCGCGTCTTGTGGTCGGTGGTGATGCCGAGGCGGAACCCGTTGGGGTTGACCTTTTGGCCCATGCTCAGGCTCCCTTCTCGTCACTGGGCTCGACGACGACGGTGATGTGGCTGGCGCGCTTGAGGATGCGGGACGCGGACCCCTTGGCCCGCGCGCGGATGCGTCGCAACGTCATGCCCTCGTCGACGAAAATCTTCGACACGTAAAGCTCCTCGCTTCGTAATCCTTCGGTCGCCTCCGCGTTGGCCACGGCGCTGGCCAGCACCTTGTACACGGGTTCGCTGGCCGCCTGCGGCGCGAACTTCAGCACCGCCAACGCCTGCGGGACGTCCAAGCCGCGCACCAGGTCGACGACCCGGCGCACTTTCGTCGGGGACATCCGCACATGCCGCGCGATGGCGTAGGAGCCAGGACGATCCCCGAGCAGGGTGGCGCGGCGCGTGGGCCGCTGTTTGTCGCTCATATCTCGTTTCGTTCCTATCCCTTAGCGCCGGTGCGCTCTCTTGTCGTCTTTCACATGCCCGCGGTAGGTGCGGGTGGGGGCGAACTCGCCCAGCTTGTGACCGATCATCGACTCGGTGACGAACACCGGGACATGTTTGCGCCCGTCATGCACCGCGATGGTGTGGCCGATCATGTCGGGGACGATCATCGAGCGGCGCGACCACGTCCGGATCACCTGCTTGGTGCCGGCGGCGTTCAACGCGTCGACTTTCTTGGCCAGATGGTCGTCGACGAAGGGGCCCTTCTTGAGGCTGCGTGGCATATCTTCCAACCTGTCCTATCAGCGCTTCTTGCCGGACTTCCGGCGACGTACGATCAAGCGAGTGCTCGCCTTGTTCTTGTCACGGGTGCGGCCCTCGGGCTTGCCCCACGGCGACGTCGGGTGACGACCGCCGGACGACTTGCCCTCACCGCCGCCCATCGGGTGGTCGATCGGGTTCATCGCGACGCCGCGGACGGTCGGGCGCACGCCCTTCCAGCGCATCCGACCGGCCTTGCCCCAGTTGATGTTCGACTGCTCGGCGTTCCCGACCTCGCCGACGCTCGCGCGGCAACGCACGTCCACCATCCGCATCTCACCCGAGGGGAGCCGCAGGGTGGCGTATTTGCCCTCGCGGGCAACCAACTGAATGCGCGCGCCGGCTGAACGACCGAGTTTCGCTCCCCCGCCGGGACGCATCTCGACGGCGTGGACCGTCGTGCCCACCGGGATGTTGCGCAACGGCAGGTTGTTGCCGGGCTTGATGTCGGCGCTTTCGCCGGACTCCACCGTCGCGCCCTGGGACAGGCCCAGGGGGGCGATGATGTAACGCTTCTCGCCGTCCGCGAAATGAAGGAGGGCGATGCGGGCCGTGCGGTTCGGGTCGTACTCGATGTGCGCGACCTTGGCGGGAACGCCGTCCTTGTCGTAACGCTTGAAATCGATGATCCGGTACGCCTGCTTGTGGCCGCCGCCGATGTGGCGGGTGGTGATCCGGCCCTGGTTGTTGCGACCGCCCGTCTTCGTCTTGGGGGCGAGCAGCGATTTCTCGGGGGTCGAGCGGGTCAGCTCGACGAAGTCGGCCACCGACGAGCCACGGCGGCCCGGGGTGGTGGGGTTGTATTTGCGGATGCCCATGATTGTCCCTTCCGCTTAGGCCGTCGGCCCGGAGAAGATGTCGATGCGCTGGCCGTCGGCGACGCTCACGATCGCCCGCTTGGTGTCGTGCTGCCGGCCCCAGCCGGTGCGGGTGCGGCGCCGCTTGCCCTCGCGGTTCATCGTGTTGACCGCAGTGACCTTGACGCCGAAGACACTCTCGACGGCGATTTTGATCTGGGTCTTGTTCGCATCGGGGGCGACGATGAACGTGTACTTGTTCTCGTCCAGCAGCCCGTAGCTCTTCTCGCTGACGACCGGCGCCAGCAGGATGTCGCGGTGATCGGTGGTCCTGACGGTCACTTCGTCCCCCCATCGTGGTCGGCGGCGTGTGCGTGCGGGCTGACGAACCCAGCGGCTTCGGCGGCCTCGACGCTGTTGAACCAGACCTCGGCCTTCGTCCGCGTGTAATACGGGGAGGACGGCGTGTGGTATTTCATCGACTGGTTGCCCTTGATGTCGTATCCGTCAGGGGGATTGTCCCCGACGTAGGAGCCCTCGCCATACGGAGACTCGGCGGCTTCGGTGGCCTCGACCACTTCGGCCTCGACCGGCTCAGCCTTGACAGGCTGCGCCACGGGCTCGTCGGCGGGTTGCTCCGCTTGTGGTTCGGGCTCTTTCGCCGCCGCCTTCTTGGCGACCGGCTCGGCCTTCGCGGCAGGCGCGTCGTCCTTGGCGGGCTCGGCGACCGACTCCTCCTCGACCGGATGGCCGATGGGCTCGCGGGCCGTGAACTGCTCCAGCGCCTGCGTGGAAAACACCACGTCGTCGGCGACCAGCACGTCGTAGGCGTTGAGCTGGTCGACCGTGATCAGATGGATGCTGGCCACGTTGCGCAGGCTAAGCCAGGCGAGGTCTTCGTCCCTGGACAAGACCACCAGCAGCCTCGCGCCGTCGACGGCGGCAAGCGCCTGGAGCGCGGCCTTCGTGGACGGGGTGTCGCCGGCGACGATCTGGTCGATCACATGGATGCGGCCATCGCGGGCACGGTCGGACAAGGCGCCCAGCAATGCCTGGGCGATCATCTTCTTCGGCGTGCGCTGCGCATAGCTGCGCGGCTGCGGGCCGTGGACGGTGCCGCCGCCCACCCACTGCGGGGCCCGGCGGGAGCCCTGGCGGGCGCGTCCGGTGCCTTTCTGGCGCCACGGCTTGGCGCCGCCGCCGGACACCTCGCCACGGGTCTTGGTGGCGTGGGTGCCCTGACGCGCCGCGGCCAACTGGGCCACGACGACTTGATGGATCAGGGGGACGTTAGTCTGCACGTCGAACAGGGCGCCGGGAAGCTGGACTTCGTCCTTGCCGCCGAGCACCGTGACGCTGCGGGTCTGGCTCATGCCTGGACCTCCTTCTTGACCGCAGAACGCAGCACCACGAGCCCGCCTTTCGGGCCGGGGACCGCGCCCTTCACCAGGATCAGGCCGCGCTGCGCGTCGATCGCGTGGACGGTGAGGTTCTGGACGGTCTTTTGGACGAAGCCCATGCGGCCTGCCATCCGCGTGCCGCGGAACACGCGGCTCGGGGTGGCGCAGGCGCCGATGGAGCCGGGCGAGCGGTGCTTGCGGTGGACGCCGTGGGTGGACCGCAACCCCGCGAAACCGTGGCGCTTCATGACGCCCTGGGTGCCTTTGCCCCTCGTCACGCCGATGACGTCGATCACGTCGCCCCCGGCGAACGTCTCAGCCGTCAACTCCTGGCCGAGCGTGTAGCTGGCGGCGTCGGCGGTGCGCAGTTCGACCAGGTGTTTGCGGGGGGTCACGCCAGCTTTCTCGAAGTGGCCCGCCGACGGCTTGGTGACGGCCTTGGCCTTGATCGCGCCGAACCCCAACTGGACGGCGGAGTAGCCGTCGACCTGCGGGGTGCGGACCTGCGTCACCACGCAGGGGCCGGCCTGGATCACGGTGATGGGCACCACTTTGTTGTCAGCGTCCCAGACCTGGGTCATGCCGAGTTTGGTGCCCAGCAGACCTTTGATGTTTCGTTCGGTAGTCATCGCAGCGCAGACCTCACGGAAGCTTGATCTCGATGTCGACGCCCGCCGGAAGGTCGAGACGCATGAGCGAATCCACCGTCTTCGGCGTGGGGTCGAGGATGTCGATCAGCCGCTTGTGGGTGCGCATCTCGAAATGCTCGCGGCTGTCTTTGTACTTGTGGGGGGAACGGATCACGCAGAACACGTTCTTCTCGGTCGGCAGCGGCACGGGGCCCGCCACCTTCGCACCGGTACGGGTCACGGTGTCGACGATTTTCTTCGCCGAGGAGTCGATGACCTCATGGTCATATGCCCTCAGGCGTATCCGTATCTTCTGACCTGCCACTGCTGGTACGTCCTTCTTCTCGTCGTGGTGCCGGCCGGCGCATCATTCCGGTCGAACCGCTGCCCCGGCCCACGGGGTCGGGCGTGTCGTGGGTGCGGGCCGCACTCAACCCATCGATCTCGTGTGGGTCGTGAACGTGCCCGGCGCTAACACGCCGCAACGCCGAGAGGGCCGCCTATCAGGCGTCCCCCGTCGGAGCAACTTCGTTATTTTCGCACGTTTGGCCGGTCTGCGCCAAATCCTGGGTGTCGGCGCCCCGCAATCAGGCGCGAGAACGGCCAATCGTCCGCCGGTGTCGGCAACGCCCTGGCTGCGTGTCGGTCAGGAAAAACGACGCAACCGCGCCAGCGACGAATCTTTGCCCAGGATTTCCATCGACTCGAACAGCGGGGGGCTGACGCGGGCTCCGGTGACGGCCACACGCACGGGCGTGAACGCGAATTTCGGCTTGAGGCCCAGCCCGTCCACCAGGGCAGATTGCAGACGGGCGTGGATGGCGTCGGCTGTCCACTCGTCGGCGGGCTCCAACGCGGCGATCGCCGCCTGGAGCACCTGGGGGGCGTCGTCGCGGAGTTGGGCGCGCGCGTCGTCGTCGACGGTGAGGGCGTCGTCGGGGGCCAGCAGGAACGCGATCTTGCCGAGCGCGTCGCCCAGGGTGGTCAGGCGTTCCTTGATGATCGGCACAGCGGCGCGCAACACCTCGCGGTGGCGAGCGGGGGTGGCGTCGTCCCACTCGCGGGTGTAGGTCAGGTGCTCGCCGATGCGGCGGGCCAGTTCGTCGTCGTCGAGGGCGCGGATGTAGTAGCCGTTGAGCCAATCCAGCTTTTTCAGGTCGAACACCGGGCCGACGGTGTTGACCTTCGCCCACTCGAAGCCGTCGGTGAAATCGTCGAAGGACTGGACGCCCTCGTCGTCGGGCGCCGGGTAGCCCATCAATTGCAAGAAATTGCGCAGGGCCTCGGGCAGGTAGCCCTGCTCGCGGAACCACAACAGGCGCGCCGCCGGGTTTTTGCGTTTGGAAATCTTCGACTTGTCCGTGTTGCGCAACAGGGGCATATGGGCGAACAACGGCTCGTCCCAGCCGAGCCAGCGGTACAACAGGAGGTGTTTGGGCGTGGACGAGATCCATTCCTCGCCCCGCACGACGTGGGTGATGCCCATGAGGTGGTCGTCGACGACCACGGCCAGGTGGTAGGTGGGGAAGCCGTCCGCCTTGAGGATGACCTGGTCGTCGGGACGCGGCGTGTTCACCTCGCCCCGGATCACGTCAGAAAACGACGTGGGCGCGTCGTCAGGGATCCGCATCCGCACGACCGGCTGCTCGCTGAAACCGGGCAGCGTGGCGCGTTCTTCGCGCGTCATCCCCCAGCACATCCGGTCGTAGCCGGTGACGGCTTGTTTGGACGCGGCCTGCTGGGCGCGCATGTCGGCCAGGCGTTGCGGGGAACACCAGCAGTAATAGGCGTGGCCGTCGGCGATTAACTGGTCGACGTAGGGACGGTAGGTGTCCAGGCGTTCCGACTGGCGGTAGGGCGCGTACGGGCCGCCAATGTCCGGGCCCTCGTCCCACGGCAGGCCGAGCCAACGCAAGGTCTCAAAGATCTGCTGTTCGGAGCCGGCGACGTAGCGGGCGCGGTCGGTGTCCTCGATGCGCAGGACGAACCGGCCACCGGTCTTGCGGGCGAACGCCAGGTTGAACAGGGACATGTACGCGGTTCCGACGTGCGGGTCGCCGGTGGGCGATGGGGCCACGCGCACGCGGGCGGGGGTCAAGTGATCGGTCATGATGGGGCCAGTTTATCGGCCTCGTGGGCGCGGCCGGGGAGAACGGTGCTGGACCGGGTGGTTCGGCGGGTGCCCCAGCGGCGACGGACGGGTGCGACGCGGGGACATCGGCGGCCATCCGTTTCGACACGCGAATCGAGCCAGGTGGCGGGTGTCGCGCGGGCTCGGTCGTGCCATACTGAAAGCCACAACTGAATCCTGGTCTGTGGGGAAAGCCGGTCGAAACCCGGCACTGACCCGCAACGGTGGATCGGGGGCCTGCTCCCGATGAGTCCGACTGCCCATGGGCCGGAGCGTTTCCATCCGTCGAGGTCTGCGGAGGACGTCGCTTGGCGGCACGTGCCTTCGGGATCGCTCATGAAAGGCACAATCGTGCGTCTTCACCGTTGGATGGCAGCCGGGTTGTCGGCTGCCATTGCTATTCCTTCTTTCCTTGCTACCGCTGGCCCGGCGTCGGCTGCCGACGCCGTCCCGCCCCTCGTCGGCGTCGCGTGCGCGCCTGCCAGCGCCGGGGTGACCGTGGCGGTCGATTTCAGCCCTGTCATCGACACCGTAGACGTGGCCTGCGTGACGCCGACGGCGGGGATGAGCGCCGACCAGGCGTTCGCCGCCGCCGGCTTCGCGCTGGACGACCCCTCCTACGTCACCGCGATCGACTCGGTGACGGCGGCCTGGCCCCAGGCGTACTGGGCGCTGTACACGTCGGTCGCGGGAGGCAACCCCGGCGGCGGGGCGGGCGGCGATTGGGCGTCGGCGAACGCCGGGGTGTCCGCGTTCAGCGTGTCGGCGGGCCAGGCGTATCTGTTCGAGTACCAGCCGGTCCTCGACCCGGACGCGTTCACAGTGGGCAAGGCGTCGCCCGTCTACACGTTGGCGCAACTCACCGGGCAGACGACCGCCGCCGTGCCCGCGCCGCCGTCGTATGGGCCGGGGAACGCGAACGCCCAGGCAGCGGCGACGTGGCTCGCCCGGCAGCTCGCGGCCAACGGCGACGTGCTGTCCTACAACGGCTCGACATCGTGGGGGCTGACCGCGCAGGCCGTGCTCGCCCTTGCGTCGGCGGGCGTCGGAGGCGACCAGATCGCCGCGACCGCCGCGAAAATCGCCAATTCCGGCACCGCCTATGTGGGGACGCCCGCGCAGGCGTCGTCGAATACCGGGGCCATCGCCAACGTCGTGTTCGCCCTCGAAGTCGCCGGGATGGACCCGACACACTTCGGGTCGGGCGCGGGCCAGCGGGATCTGGTGGCCGAGTTGAGGTCCACGCTGCAAAGCTCGGGCGCCTTCGGCACCGCCTCGCCGTCCGCGTACACGCAAGCGCTGGCCGTGTTGGCCTTGGCGCGGTCGGCGGCAGGCGTCCCGGCGAGCGCGATCACCTGGTTGCAGACGCAGCAGTGCACGACGGCCACGGACCCGAATGCGGGCGCTTACGGATGGTCGGCTAGTTGCGGCTCCGCCGACCAGGACACCACCGCGCTCGTGGCGCAGGCGTTGCTGGCGGCGGGCGTGCCCGCGACCGACCCGTCGGTGGCCGACGCACAAGCCTGGCTGGTCGCCCAGCAGCAAAGCTCCGGCGGCCTGGCGTCCAGCCTGGGAGGCGTCAACGCGAACACGACCGGCATCGCGGCCCAATTGTTCACCGGCATGGGGGACGTCAAACCTGCCGCGTCGGCTGGGGGCTACCTCGGCGGGCTGCAAGTGACGTGCGGCCTCGTGGCCGCGCACCCCGCGCTGAAGGCCGCCGACGTTGGCGCGATCGCCTACGACGCCTCCGGATTGTCGGACGCGACGACGTATGGCATCGACTCCGCGTCGCTCAACCAGGTCCAGCAGGCCACCAGCCAGGCGATCCTGGGGCTCGGCGGGCCGCTCATGGGCGACCTCACCGCCGCAGGCGCGTCGGCGTTGCCGACGACCTCCTGCGCGGCCACACCGACGGCCAAACCCACGGCCAAGCACTCGACCACGGCCACACCGGCAACCCCTGCGAAACCGGGGACCAAGTCCACGCCGTCTGCCGCTGCGGTGACCGCGTCGTCGGGCGGCAAGGCATCCATCCAGACCGGTGGGACGACGGTCACCAGCACGGCGGCGGCAGCCACGGCGGTCGTCTTGATCGCGCTCGCCGGGGTCGTGGCGGTCGTGCGACGCCGGGCTATCGGCCATTGACATGCGACATGTCCTGAGGGTGTCCCGGTCGCTGGGGCTCAGCCTGGCGCTCGGGCTCTTGCTCGTCGGCCATGCTGCGGCGGCCCCGGCGCAGGCGGCTGGCCTGCCGCAATCCCACGCGGGCGCCTGCACGACGGCCGACCCTGGCTCCGTCACGGTGGTCATCGACGCCAGCACCTTGGGCGGCGGCATCCACACGTATTGCGCCACCGGGCTGGCGGCGGGCGCCACGGGGATGGACGCGTTGCGCGCCGCCGGTGTGTCGGTGACGTTCGCCGCCAACACGCCGGGGTTCGTGTGCCGGTTGAACGGCGTACCCAGTTCGGGCCAGACGATCAGCCTGCCCGGCGGCGGGTACCACGAAACCTGCGTCAACACTCCCCCGGCGGACGCCTACTGGACGTACTGGTCGGCGGCGGCGGGCGGCTCATGGTCGTACAACCCCTTGGGCGCGGGATCCACACGGGTTCGCCTGGGGGGGTATGAGGGCTGGTCGTTCAGCGTCGGGGCGAAGAATCCGCCCGGCGTCACGCCAGCGGCGCATCCGGCGAGCAGCCCGACGGCCCCAGCTCCTCCCGTGAAGAAGCCTGCGGCGAAGGCACCGGCCACCGGGTCGCCCCAACCAACAGCCGCGTCCGGGGCGAAACCTGGGGCCGCCCGCCCGTCGGCTGCCGCCAAACCCGTCGCCGCGCCCGCGACCGCTGCGCCCACCACTGGGCACGCGACGGCGCCCGCCGCGACCCCCACCCCAACGGCATCGTCGTCTCCTGCTGCCCCGACGCCAGTGGCGTCCACGTCGCCTGTGCCTGTCGCAGACGCGCTGTCGCCTGCGGATTCGGCGCCGTCCGCAGATTCGGCGTCGCCTGCTGCCACGGCAGCACCCGCCGCCGAGACTGGGATGCCGGTCGGCACCATCGTCGGGATCGCCGTGGTCGCCGTGCTGGCGGCGGCGGGCGGGATGGTCGCCTGGATTCGTCGGCGACGCCGGTGAGACGCTACTTCCGGCCCCGCAGCCTGCACCCCGGCGCCTGGTGGGCCTGGGCGCTGGGGGCCGCCGTCGCCGCGTCGCGCACGACCAACCCGCTGGTGCTCGTCTTGTTGGTGGCCTGCCTGGGGCTGGTCGTGGCGGCCCGGAGGCCGGACGCGCCCTGGGCGTTGTCGTTCCGGCTGTACCTGTGGCTCGGAGTGTTTATCGTCGTGCTGCGGACGGCGTTCCGCGTCTTCTTCGGCGGCGACGGGGCGACGGTCCTGGTCAGGCTTCCCGCCATCCCCCTGCCCGATTTCGGGGCACAGGCCCATCTGCTCGGGCCGGTGTCGGCGGAAGCCCTGCTGGGCGGTGTGTACGGAGGGCTCCAACTGGCCGCGATGGTGGTCTGTGTGGGGGCGGCGAATTCGCTGGCGAACCCACGCCGGTTGCTCGCCGCCCTGCCGAGCGCCCTGTACGAGCTGGGGTCCGTCGTCGTTATCGCGTTGTCGGTGTTCCCACAACTGGCCGAGTCGGTGCAGCGCGTCAACCGCGCGCGGATGCTGCGGGGGCACGCCGCAGGGCGGGCAAGACACCCTGGGCGAACGCGGCGGGACGACGAACTGGCCAGCGGCGAATCGAGTCGCCCACAGGCACGGCCCCACGGGTCCGAACGGGCGCACAGCCGTCATGTGCTGCGCGAGGTGTTCCTTCCCGTGTTCGCCGACGCCCTGGACCGCTCCCTCGAACTGGCCGGGGCGATGGATTCCCGGGGGTATGGGCGGCGTGTGCCCGCCCTGGGACCGTCCGCGACTGCCAACCGGGACGGCCGGGCACCAGCACGCCCGCGCCAAGCCGCCAGCCAGCGGGCCACGTCCGCCGTCCTCGTGGTGGCCGTGCTCGCGTTGTGCGTCGGCGCGTATGCAGCGCTCGACCCGAGCACCATGCCCGCCGCGCTGGGGTTGCCCATGCTCGTCGGCGGGCTGCTCGCGGCCGGGGTCGGCCTGTGGCTGGCCGGGCGCTGGACCAGGCGCAGCCGGTACCGTCCCGACCGCTGGGGGGCAGCCGAGACCGTCACCGTGTGCTGCGGGCTCGTGCCCGCCGTCATCCTCGCCATCCTGGGCGCCCAGGGCGACGAGGTTTTGTTCCCCTCCACCGCTCCCCCGGCGTGGCCGACGCTCACCGGCCTCGTGCTCGTCGCCGTCCTCGCGTCCGCGCTGCCCGCTGTCCTCACCCCCAAGAAGGCCCCATGATCGCATTCGACCACGTCACCGTCACCTACGAGGACGCCGCCGCGCCCGCTCTGCGCGACGTCACGCTGCGCGTCGACGAGGGGGAATTCGCGCTGGTGACCGGGCGGACGGGCTCGGGAAAATCGACGCTGTTGGGAGCGGTCAACGGGCATGTCCCCCATTTCACCGGGGGACGGCTGGCCGGACGAGTGAGCGTCGACGGGCTCGACACGCGCGATCACGCGCCCCGTGACCTCGCCCACGTCGTCGGCGTCGTCGGGCAGAACCCGTGGGCCGGGTTCGTCACCGACACCGTGGAATCCGAACTCGCCTACGGCATGGAACAACTGGCCGTGCCCCCGACGACGATGCGCACGCGCGTGGAGGAAACGCTCGACCTGCTCAGCATCGCCGACCTGCGGGACCGGCCTCTGCGGGCGCTGTCCGGCGGGCAGCAGCAACGCGTCGCCATCGCGTCCGTGCTGGCCGCAGGCGCCCGCGTGCTGGTCCTGGACGAGCCCACCAGCGCGCTGGACCCCACGTCGGCCGAGGAAGTGCTGGCCGCGTTGCTGCGGCTCGTCGGCGACCTGGGCGTGACGTTGCTGATCGCCGAACACCGACTGGAGCGCGTCATCGAATACGCCGACCGCATCATCGTCCTCGACGGCGCCCGCGCCCGCATCGCCACCCCCGCCGAGGCGATGGAGGCCAGCCCGCTGGTCCCGCCCGTAGTCGACCTGGGACGCCTGGCAGGCTGGCACCCGTTGCCCGTCTCGGTCAGGCACGCCCGACGGCTCGCGCCGGGGCTGCGGGAACGGTTGGCCGGCCTTGACCCGCAAGCGTTCGACGCCCGACGCCTCGGTGGCGCGCCTACCGAGCCTGCCGAGACAACCCCGGCGACCACACCCTTGGATACCCGCTCTCACACCACACCCACGCCGGCGCGCATCCGCTGGGCCGCCCGCGCGTCGCGCCGGGCACACGCGCGTGACGCGGCGGCACCCGCCGCCCCCGGCGGCCTGGCCGCTCGCAGGCTCGGCGTGTCGTACGGCCCCGTCCGCGCGGTGCGCGACGCCTCGGTCGCCTTCGACGCCGGCCAGGTGACGGCGCTGCTGGGCCGCAACGGGTCCGGCAAGTCGTCCCTGCTGTGGGCGCTGTCCGGCGTCGGCCCCCACGACGACGGCGCGTGGAGCGTCGGCGGCGAACCGTTGGAAAAGGCTCCGGCGTCCACGGTGCGCAGCTTCGTCCGACTCGTCCCCCAGACTGCGTCCGACCTGCTGTACCTGACGAGCGTGGACGCCGAATGCCTGGCCGCCGACGAGCAGGCCGGCCGGCGCGTTTGCCGGGGCATCCTCGACGCACTGGTCCCCGGAATCCCAGGCGACCGAAACCCGCGCGACCTGTCCGAAGGGCAACGCCTGGCGCTGGTGCTGGCCATCCAGTTGAGCGCCGACGCGCCCGTGCTGTTGCTCGACGAGCCGACGCGGGGGCTGGACTACCCGGCGAAGGCCGCGCTGGCCCAGGCGTTGCGCGGATTGGCCGCCGATGGCCGCGCGATCTGCGTGGCGACCCACGACGTCGAGTTCGCGGCCGGCGTCGCCGACCGGGCCGTCATCATGGCCACGGGCGAGATCATCGCCGACGGCCCCCTCGGCGACGTGCTGGCGTCGTCCGCTGTCTTCGCCCCCCAGGTCGCCAAGGTACTGGCCCCCCAACGCTGGCTCACCGCCGGCCAGGTCGCCGCTGCCCTGGAGACGACCCGATGACCGCCCTGGCCCCGCCGGTCCAGACCCGCGCGACCCCGGTCCGCGTGGGTCCCAAATCTGCCGCGCTGCTCGGCCTGGTGAGCCTGGCCGCGTTGGCGATGTTCGCCTGGCCCCTGCTCATCCCGGTCCCGCTGGGCGCCCAGGGCGCCGGCGCGCCGTACGTCTTCATCGCGCTGCTCCCCGTGCTCGTCTTGTTGGTGGCCGTCCAGCTCACCGACGGCGGCCTGGACGCCAAAGCGCTGGCGATGCTGGGCGTCCTGTCGGCGGTCAACGCGGCCCTGCGCCCGCTCGGCGCGGGCACCAACGGCATCGAGACCATGTTCTTCCTGCTGATCGCCGCAGGGCGGGTCTTCGGCCCCGGATTCGGGTTCCTGCTGGGCTGCACGTCCATGTTCGCCTCGGCCATGCTGACCGCCGGCGTCGGCCCGTGGCTGCCGTTCCAGATGCTCACGGCGGCCTGGGTGGGCATGGGAGCCGGCCTACTGCCAGCCAAACGCCTGCGCGGGCCGGGCGAGATCACCCTGCTGGTGGTCTACGGGATCGTCGCCGCCTACCTGTTCGGGGCGCTGATGAACCTGTGGTTCTGGCCGTTCGTCGCCGGCGATTCGACGGGTGCGCAGGCCGCGTTGTCCTACATTCCCGGCGGCGCGCTGGGCGACAACCTGCGGCGCTTCGGCGTTTTCACGCTGATCACGTCCACCGCCGTGTGGGACACGGGCCGCGCGATCACCACCAGCATCCTGACGATCGTGGTGGCTCCGTCGATCTTAGCCATCCTGCGACGGGCGAGCCGCCGCGCCCACTTCGACCCCGCACCCCAGTTCGCCGACGCCGCACAGATCGCCTGATCGCCTCCACAGATCGCGTCGTCATATACGGACGAGAATCAGGCGACCCGCGCGTCGAGCGACGTCGGCGGTACCGTGTCCTCATGAACGTTCCAGTCATGGTCGTGGGCGAAGCCCTCATCGACATCGTGGTTCCCTATGGTCGCCCGGATCAGGCGGAAGAGCATGTCGGCGGCAGCCCGACGAATGTCGCCATCGGGCTTGCCCGCTTGGGGCACGAGGTTCAACTCGTCACTCACATCGGCCAGGACACCCGCGGCCAGACGATAGCCGCCCTGCTAGCCAACAATGGCGTGACACTCTCGCCAGGCAGCACCACCAGCTCGCACACGCCCACGGGCACCGCCTTTCTGGACGCCGCTGGCCACGCCACCTATGACTTCGACTTCCTGTTCGATCTCGAGCCCGATGTGGACGTGCCGCCGGGAATCCACCTGCACACCGGCTCCATCGGCGCGTTCGTGACGCCGGGTGGCCCGAAAGTATGCGATCTCGCGATCCGCGCGCACGAACGATCGACCGTCTCGTACGACCCGAACGTCCGGCCGAGCCTCATGGGCGACGTGACCGACGCGCGGCCCCACATCGAAGCCTTCGTCGGCGCCGCAGACGTGGTGAAAGCCTCCGACGAAGACCTGGCCTGGCTCTACCCGGAGACCCCGGCCGACCACGTCATGGCCGCATGGGCGGCGCGCGGCCCCGCCGTCGTCGTGTGTACGCGCGGCGCCCACGATCCGCTGGTCTGGCTGGCCGGAGCCATCCACACTGTCCCCGCCCGCCCGGTCGACGTGGTCGACACCGTCGGCGCGGGTGACACGTTCATGTCCGGCATGATCTCGGGGCTGCTCGACGCCGGCCTGCTCGGCGGTGCTGCCGCCCGCGCCCGGCTGCGGGCGGCGACCTGGGATGACATTCGCCCCGCCATCACCAGGGCCGTGGAGGCAGCCGCCGTCGACTGCATGCGCGCCGGGGCGAACCCCCCGACCAGGGCAGAATTGCCCTGACCAGCCCGACAGGCCAGAAGATGCCAGAAGCGCCGGTTCCCCACGGGAACCGGCGCTTCTGGTCGAAAGCGTTGAGCTTACTTGTTGATCTTCGTCACACGGCCTGCGCCAACGGTGCGGCCACCTTCGCGGATGGCGAACTTGAGGCCCTCCTCCATGGCGATCGGCTTCTCCAGGTGCACCGTCATGTCGACGTTGTCGCCCGGCATCACCATGTCGATGCCCTCCGGCAACGACACCACACCGGTCACGTCGGTGGTGCGGAAGTAGAACTGCGGGCTGTAGTTGGTGAAGAACGGCTTGTGGCGGCCGCCTTCTTCCTTCGTCAGCACGTAGACGTTGCCCTCGAAGTCGGTGTGCGGGGTGGTCGTGCCCGGCTTGACGACGACCATGCCGCGCTGAACCTCGTCCTTCTTGGTGCCGCGCAGCAGCAGGCCGACGTTGTCGCCAGCCTCGCCGCGGTCGAGGATCTTGCGGAACATCTCGACGCCGGTGATCGTGGTGGTGATCTTGGTCGGGTGGAGGCCGATGATCTCGACCTGCTCGCCGGTCGTGATGACGCCGCGCTCGATACGACCGGTGACGACGGTGCCGCGACCGGTGATCGTGAACACGTCCTCAATCGGCATCAGGAAGGGCTTCTCCGTGTCGCGCACGGGCTGCGGGATGTACTCGTCCACAGCGTCCATGAGCTCGACGATCGACTCCGACCACTTCTCGTCGCCGTTCATCGCCGGGAAAGCAGCGACGCGGACGACCGGGCAGTTGTCGCCGTCGAACTCCTGCGCGGACAGCAGTTCGCGCACTTCCATCTCGACGAGCTCAATGAGCTCTTCGTCGTCGACCATGTCGCACTTGTTCAGCGCGACGACGATCGCGGGGACGCCGACCTGGCGGGCCAGCAGCACGTGCTCGCGCGTCTGCGGCATCGGGCCGTCGGTGGCGGCGACCACGAGGATCGCGCCGTCCATCTGCGCGGCGCCCGTGATCATGTTCTTCACATAGTCGGCGTGACCGGGGCAGTCGACGTGCGCGTAGTGGCGCTTCTCCGTCTGATATTCGACGTGGGCGATGGAGATCGTGATCCCGCGCTGGCGCTCTTCGGGCGCCTTGTCGATCTGATCGAACGCGGAGATCGCGTTCAGGTCAGGGTACTTGTCGTGGAGCACCTTCGTAATCGCCGCGGTCAGCGTGGTCTTTCCGTGGTCGATATGCCCGATGGTGCCGATGTTACAGTGCGGCTTGGTCCGCTCGAACTTGGCCTTTGCCACTTGGGCTCCTTTTCGGATAGTCGCCACGCGGTCGCGGGGCGGGGTGGTTTTAGACTACATGGTCATAGTCCGCACGAAGACGGACCCGATCAAGTTTTATCCAACGACGGGCGGGAGTCAAACTCTACGCGCCGCCGCGCCCCTTGGCGATGATCTCGTCGGCCACCGACCTCGGGGTTTCTCCGTACGAATCGAACTCCATCGAGTACGACGCCTGGCCGGACGTCTTCGACCGCAGGTCTCCGACATAGCCGAACATCTCACTCAACGGGACGAGCGCCCGGATGACTTTGTTCCCGTGCGCGTCGTCCATGGACTGGACGTGCCCGCGACGGGCGTTGATGTCGCCGATCACCGTGCCGAGGTAATCCTCGGGCGTGGTGACCTCGACGGCCATCAGCGGCTCCAACAGCGCAGGATCGGCCTTGCGGGCCGCCTCCTTGAACACCATCGAGCCGGCGATCTTGAACGCCAGTTCCGACGAGTCGACCTCGTGGTACTGGCCGTCGAGCAACGTCACCTTGACGTCCTCGACCGGATATCCGGCCAACGGCCCGAAGGCCATCGCCTCCCGGATGCCCTGGTCGACCGCCGGGATGTATTCCTTGGGAATGCGCCCGCCGGTAACGCCGTTGACGAATTCATACCCCGAGCCTGGCTCCAACGGCTCCAGCGAGACGATGACCTTGCCGTACTGGCCCGAACCGCCCGACTGCTTGCGGTGCGTGTACTCGACGCGCTCGACCTTGCGGCGCAGCGTCTCGCGGTAGGCGACCTGCGGCTTGCCGATATTCGCCTCCACGCGGAATTCGCGCTTCATCCGGTCGATCAGGATCTCCAGGTGGAGTTCGCCCATGCCGGCGATGATGGTCTGGCCGGTCTCGTCGTCCGTATGGACGCGGAACGTCGGATCCTCCTCCGCCAAGCGCTGGATGGCCATCGACAGCTTTTCTTGGTCCGACTTCGTCTTCGGCTCGATGGCCTGCTCGATCACCGGGGCGGGGAAATCCATCGATTCCAGGACGACGGCATGTTGCGGGTCGCACAGCGTCTCGCCGGTCGTCGTGTCCTTGAGCCCCATGACCGCGCAGATCATGCCCGCGCCGATCGAGTCGATCTCCTGGCGGTGGTTGGCGTGCATCTGGTAAATCTTGCCGATGCGCTCCTTGCGGCCCTTGGCCGAGTTGAGCACCTGCTGGCCGGCCTTCAGCAGGCCGGAGTAGACCCGGATATAGGTCAGCTTGCCCAGGTGCGGGTCGGCGGCCACCTTGAACGCCAGCATGGCCAGCGGTTCCTCCAGGCGCGGATGGCGCTCGACGATCTGGTCCGGATGGCCTGGCCGGAAACCCTCGACGGCCGGAATGTCGACCGGGGAGGGCAGGTAGTCGATGACCGCGTCGAGCAGGGGCTGCACGCCCTTGTTCTTGAACGCGGTGCCGCACAGGACCGCCGTCACCTTGTTGGCCAACACGACGCGCCGCAAACCAGCCTTGATCTGGGCGGCGCTGATCGCCACGCCGGAATCCTCCGACTCCAGCCACAGTTCGGCGAATTCGTCGTCGTGGTCGGCGATGACGTGGATCAGGGCCTCCCTGGCGGTTTGCGCGTCGGCCACCATGTCGGCGGGAATGTCCTCGACGGTGTAGTCCTCGCCGATGGTCGTCTCGCCGTGCCACATGAGCGCGCGTTCGCCCACCAGGTCCACGACGCCGACGAACTTGGACTCGGCGCCGATCGGCAACTGGACGACGGCGGGGACGGCCCCCAGCCGCTCCCGGATGGTCTTCACGCAGTATTCGAACGACGCGCCCGTGCGGTCCAGCTTGTTGACGAAACAGATCCGGGGGACGTTGTAGCGGGTCGCCTGGCGCCACACGGTCTGGCTTTGGGGTTCCACGCCGGCGACGCCGTCGAAGACCGCCACCGCGCCGTCGAGGACGCGCAGCGAGCGCTCCACCTCGACGGTGAAGTCGACGTGGCCGGGCGTGTCGATGATGTTGATCTGGTGGTCTTTCCAGAAACACGTCGTCGCGGCGGACGTGATCGTGATGCCGCGCTCTTGTTCCTGTTCCATCCAGTCCATCGTGGCGGCGCCGTCATGCACCTCGCCGATCTTGTAGTTGATGCCTGTGTAGAACAGGATGCGCTCGGTCGTCGTCGTCTTGCCGGCGTCGATGTGCGCCATGATGCCGATATTGCGGACCTTCGTCAGGTCCGCTGAACTGTCATTCGCCACGGTTACCTCACCAACGGTAATGAGCGAACGCGCGGTTCGCCTCGGCCATCTTGTGGGTGTCCTCGCGTCGCTTCACGGAGGCGCCCAGGCCATTCGAGGCGTCCAACAACTCGTTCATCAACCGCAGCGTCATCGTCTTCTCGCGGCGCTGCCGGGAGAACATGATCAGCCAGCGCATCGCCAGCGTCGTCGCGCGGGCGGGCTTGACCTCGACGGGCACCTGGTAGGTCGCGCCGCCGACGCGGCGGGACTTGACCTCCAGCGCCGGGCGGATGTTGTCCAGCGCCTTCTTCAAGGTCTGCACCGGGTCGACGCCGGTCTTCTCCCGCGTGCCCTCCAGCGCGCCGTAGACGATCGACTGGGCGATGGTCTTCTTGCCGTCGAGCAGCACCTTGGAAACCAACTGCGAGACCAGGGGGGACCCGTACACCGGGTCGACGATGATCGGCCGCCTGCCAGCGGGGCCCTTGCGAGGCATTACTTCTCCTTCTTCGCGCCGTAGCGGCTGCGAGCCTGCTTGCGGTTCTTGAC